>Ga0206974_1067_pt1 | contig 25654 bp, 23 predicted proteins | sample Alteio_BWOrgHeat_84_FD_152920 | JGI IMG/M metagenome (GOLD analysis project Ga0206974, IMG submission 152920) | Enriched cells from forest soil in Barre Woods Harvard Forest LTER site, Petersham, Massachusetts, United States -... | ecosystem: Environmental > Terrestrial > Soil > Temperate forest >... | reverse complement strand
TGGTTATGACGGTGATCTCTTCCGCGTGGGTCGTCAGATGCTGGGCAAACTGTAACGAAGTTACGCCGGAACTGATGAAGATGGCGTCGCCTGGCCGGACGAGCTTTACTGCCTCGCGCGCGACCGCGTCGCGGGCAAGGGTGTTAGTTTCCATGCGCTCGGAGAATGAAGGATCGCGCCCCGGTGAATAGGACATCGCCCCTCCGTATGTCCGACTGATCAGACCTTGGGAATGAAGGCGCTCGAGGTCTCGCCGTATTGTCTCAGAGCTGACATCGAACTCATCGGCAAGGTCGTTCAGACGGATTGTCGTATTCAATCTTATTGAGGAGAGAATACGCTCCAATCGTTCAGCGCGATTGATTTTTGTCGATCGGATCTGTTGACCTTTTGTCAATGACCGTAGCCTCCAGTCGTATTTGATAAACAATGGCCGGCGCAACTTCTACCAATTGCAGAAGCTTTGCATATCGTAAACGACGAACTCAGTTCGCGACAATACCTGACGTGCCTAGCCTTGTTGCAACGAGGCTTGGGAGCCGGGATTTTAAGGGAGGCCGGCTCAGATTGCTTACGATTTTCGTGTCGGGAGTCGATCATGCATTTCAAACTTCATTCGAAAGGCAGGCGGCACATTCCCCGACAGCGCCATCGGGTCGCGAACTGGCGCGAATATGACGCGACCCTCCGTAATCGCGGAAGCCTGACCATCTGATTTACGCCGGATGCGATCGCGAGTTGGAAGGCCCAACCTAGAACAACGCCAGGCGGTGAGCGTCACTAGTCGGATCTCGCCATCGAAACCGCCCTAACTTTGCGAGCAGTGTTTCGATTGGCGCTGCGCCAAAGCGAAGGCTTGATTGGCTCGATCATGGGATTGCTGGGGGTCGACCTGCCTCTACCCGATCATACCACGCTGAGCCGGCGGGCATGTGGATTGCCGGTTCAAATGCCCCGGAGAGACAGGACTGGCGACCTTCACTTGATCGTCGATAGCACCGGACTGAAATTGCGCGGCGCGGGTGAATGGTTGTTTGAAAAACTCGGCACGGCGAAGCGGCGCGCTTGGCGCAAGTTACACATCGGCATTGAGGTCGCCAGCGGCGAGATCGTTGCGTTTGATCTGACGGACAAGGATGTCGACGACGCCTCCCACGCACCCGCGCTATTGGATCAACTGACGCAGGCTCCCGCTTCCTTCATCGCCGATGGCGCATATGACAGGGCTGCGACTTATGATGCCATCCTCGCCCGAAATCCGTCCGACAGGCGTGATCAAAGCCACCTCGGCGCCCACGCACATCTTCCAATGCCTCTATGCAACAGGCTCGGATAGCGATCTTATAGGACTTCATGGCGCACTCTGTCGGCAGCCATCTAGCCGCGAGAACCCGGAATGAGCGATTACAACGCGTTAGCGATGAACACGTTATTGGAGAAAGTACACGTAATTTGTGGCTTGAGACATCTTATCTGAGAATCTTCTTCTCAAGCGATTTGGTTCGATTCGAGGCGGCGTGAACGGGGAACAGCTGAAGCTTGAAACCCCGGAAGCCAGCATGCGTTGGCGTGAAGGGTTCCGCCGACACGAAGCCATCCGCCGCTTGCTGGAGCGTCATGCCGGATTGCTTCGGATCGCCGACGTGGAGGATGTCGCGTGGAACCTCGGGGCTAGTCAGGCGACGCTCTATCGACTGATCACGACTTACAAGGCCATCGGCACACTCGAATCCTTGATGCCCCGGACGAGTGGCCGGCCTACCGGCCTTCGGCTGCTCGACAGGAAAGTCGAAGCGCTCGTCGCCAAGTGCATTCGTGAAATCTACCTAACGCCGAACAGACCGACGTTGAAACGGTTGACGGGCGAAGTTCACGCCAAGTGTGCCGCCGCCGGATATTCGTTGCCAGATCGCCGGACCATTCGGGGCCGGGTGCTGGCGATCCCGGAACGCGCGAGGGCTCTGCGCCGATCGGACACCACAGGTGTCAAAGCAACAACCCCCACGCCCGGCAAGCTCATGGCGACCAGACCCCTCGAGATCGTCCAGATCGATCACACCGAGGTCGACGTCGTGGTCGTCGACGAAGAAAACAGAAAGCCATTGTCGGGACGACCCTGGCTGACCCCGGCCATTGATGTATTTTCTCGAATGGTCACCGGATTCCATCTCTCGATGTCCGAACCCTCGAGGCTATCGTTAGGGCTTTGCATGTTGCGGGCGACTTTCGATAAGGCAGCCTGGCTCAAGGATCGTGACGTCAGCCAGGAATGGCCGACGTCAGGACTCCCGGCGACGATCGGGGTTGATAACGGCTCCGATTTCAAGAGCGCGACTTTTCGGCGCGCCTGCGAGAACGAGGGCATTCGAGTCGAGTTTCGCCCGCCAGGCCGGCCGCACTATGGAGGCCACATCGAACGGCTGATGGGGACGATGATGAAGGACGTGCATGCTTTACCGGGCACGACATTCGGCAACATCACTGAGAGCGGGCGGCAAGATCCGGCCAAGTCCGCTGGCCTGACCTTGCACCAGCTCGAGACGTATTTTGCGATCGGAATCGTTGAGGGCTACCATCAACGCATCCACCGGGGATTGCAGCGCGCGCCAATCGCGGTTTGGCGCGAGTTCATCGGCGAAACGCCGCTGCGAATGCCGAAAGACCGCATGGCCTTTTGGGTGTCATTCCTGCCAGAAGCGCGCCGCAAATTGCGGCCCGATGGCATCCACCTGTTTGGCTCCCTGAAATACTGGCACGGCGCTTTGGCTACCGACCTGGGCCGTTCGGGGCAAGAAGTCGTCGTAAAGTACGATCCTCGCGACATCTCCAGGATCTTTGTCGGCAGGCCGTCTGGACATTTCGTGGAAGCTCAATGGAGCGATCTGACATGGCCTGCCGTGTCTCTGAACGAATGGGACAATCAGCAACGCGAGCGGGGTCGTTCGGCGCGATTGGAACGGGGCACCGGCGCCGTCCTGCGCGCGACCGCCAAGAAACGGAGCCTGATCGAATGCGCGAAGCGACTGACTTACGAAGCCAACGAAAAGCACCTACCGCTATCGCGGAAACCCGTGGACAGGATGGGATTGGGGCGTCGATTCGTCTAAACTTGTGCGGGGAGAAGGCTAGGGGACGGGCATGAGCGAAAGCGCACCCCCATGCCAACGCCGCGACGACCGAGCTTCTTGGTCTTTCCGCCCCGCAACGAATCCGCGCGATACGCCCGGAGCGTTGGGTAAGCTATCCCAGGATTCAGAAGGCGATCCAGATACTCAAGCATCGTGACCGCCAACACGCTCCTGCAAAGCCATCTAACGTGAGAAACTACGCCGTGCGTTATCAAGTTAAATGGCTTTCCTCGAAGTCCGGCACAGGTTTCTCACCTCGGGATTCTCACTTCTAGATGTCCTCTGAATGAGTATGGCCCAATGGACTTGCCGATGACGAACCAGATCCCACTGGGGCGAGCGCTTGTCTGGTTCACCGCTCGGCGGGCAGCATGGGGTAGCAAGTTGCAGATATAAGAATTTACAGCTCGCCCTTCGGACGGGAGACGTCCGCTAATCTTTTGAAGCGAATTGAAAGAAATTGATGCGCACGTGAGATTGCAGGCGAAAGCGGAACACCGTGCCTTGTAACCATTCCCAAAGTTCTATCCGGATGTTCTACCCGCATTGGAAGGGCCGCAATATTATTGCTCTTGGAAGCCGCGTCGACAACAGAGAATGGCAAAATAGTGAGCGCGTTAGAGCTAGCTAGAATTGCAAGCGTCCCTGCAAGCGTCCCTCCTGAAAAGCTAATCTTAAAATTCTTTATGCCCATAATCGTCAGCTGATGGCGCAAATCGGCATATAAGGGACTATCGGCTGGAGGCGCGATCCATGGAAATTCGAATATTTCTTCCGAGGTGACGCGTGATTTTATCATAAGCGGATGCTTCTTTCTGCACGCAACAACATTCCGGCCGGGCAGCAGTGGACTGAAATCGAATTCCGCCGATAATTGCTGTGAAGCGAGGGGGCAAAGAACTAAGTCAAGCTGATCATCCAGGAGTTTTTTAAGAAGATCGTTAGCATAGCCGTATGATTGCTCGATTTGAACGTCTGTATTCTTTAGGTGAAACTCTGCGAGCATACCGGAGACCACACCATCCATGAAAAAAGGCGTTCCACCTACGCGAACTGCGCCACTCTTACCAAGGCGATAGTTCTTTACGACGTCGCTTGCATCATTGGCCGCATCAATAATGGTCCTCCCCTTTTTGGCCAGCTCTCGACCGAGCTCGGTCGGCTGCAAGGGACGTCTTCCGGAGACAAATAAGGGCTGTCCGATCCTCACCTCGAGAAAGGCAATCGTCCTCGAAACACTAGGCTGGGATTTGCCGAGAACGGCCGCAGCGACGGTGACGCCGCCATGTTCGACGACCAAAGCCAGCGTTTCGAGATGGCGTGCATCAATTTTCATAACAAAAACGCATATAGTTTGTCGCGCTTTCGATCAAGTTCAAAAAGTTTTGATATATAATTCTCCGTACGGGAGAAAATAATGTTGCATCTTCGGAGCGCCTTTAAGCACCAATCTGCACGGACGACAGTGCATTTTGGTGCTGGAGCGATCCAACAATTGGCATCGAATGTTGAGGAGCTCGGATGCAAGCGGGTGCTCATCCTGTCCAGGCCAAACCAGTCGCATGAAGCATTGCGGGTGGCTGCTTATCTAGGTCCGCTGGCAGCGGGCATTTACGCGAGCGCCGTAGAACGCTCGCCACCATTCATTGCGGATGACGCTATAGAGCACTTGCGCCAAACTGAGGCGGACTGCACCGTGGCAATTGGTGGCGGCTCTGCTATCGGACTTAGCAAGGCGATCGCATTGCAGACTGACGTCCACCAGATTGTTGTCCCGACGACGTACTCAGGTTCCGAAGTAACTCCACTTCTCAATCACCGGGATAATGACCGGAATACTATTCTAGCGGACCCCAAAATTCTCCCCGAAGTCGTTGTATATGATCCCGAGCTCACGCTCGATCTACCGCTTAGGACGACCGTTAGCAGCGCGATCAGCGCCATGTCTCATGCGGTGGAAGCACTCTACGCGCGCAACTCTACACCGATTTCTTCCATGCTGGCGCATGAGGGGCTGCGCGCATTCGCCGGCGCACTTCCAATCTTATTAGAAGAGCCCAAAAATGAGACCGCGCGAGGCGAAGTACTTTATGGAGCCTGGCTCTGCGGAACCGTGCTCGGTCAGGTCGAGATGGCCTTGCATCATAAACTTTGCGACGTGCTTGGCCACGCTTTCGGACTGCCGCACGCGTTGGTGCACTCAGTCATCCTTCCGCATGCGATAGCCTACAACGAGCCGGCGGCTCGGTCGCTGTTGGTCCCCGTCTGCGAAGTTCTCGGCGGATACAGTGCGTCGAATGCACTTGATACCTTCGTTAGAAAGGTCGGCGCACCGCGGAGCCTAAGGGAACTTGGTCTTGTCGAGTCTGATCTCGACCGAGTGACGGCCCTTATCAACAGCGAGGCGTTCCAGAACCCGGAAAAAGTAACTTCGGTGGGCATTAGGCGCATCATGCAACGAGCTTGGGAGGGGGCGCCGGCTCAGTAATCGACGGGTGCAGTCCCAGCCTCAGAATCACTGACCGTGAATAATCTGAAAGGAACCTCCGATGGAAATCAGATCTCGTAGAAATGTTGAGCCGGTCGGCATGCACCAAAGCCTGAATGTCTACTGTCTGGTGCCTAAGTTTTCAATGTATGAGGAAACCCAAAACTCGTATCTGGAACTAATTGATGATTTTGAAGTACCGGCTGGTCAGGTCTGCGAACCTCACTACCATAACACTCATGAATACTATTTTATTCTCGAAGGAAACGCCATCGTCCAGATCGAAGACGAGGCCAAACGTGTTCAGCCGGGTGATCTAATTCACATACCACCTAACAAGGTCCATTCGATATGGCCGACGGGCGACAAAGGGGTCCGAGCCGTTGCGATCGCAGTCGGCTGGCAAGAGCCTAAGGGCATCGGCCATATCCCGGCACCTCTCCCAAGGGTTGCTGTGACGGACTAGCGCCTGAAGTAATATACTTGAGTGTTTCGAGACTTCCCTACTCGGCACTTCTGCAGGATCGATGGTGCCGAGTAGATTAGGGCTTGTCGTGATAAGCGAACATTGAAGTCGAGCAGTCACGTGGGTATGGCAACTTTAAAAAACAGATTCGGGAGAGAGGCATGAAACTTAACTTTCGACAGGAAAACTCTACTGCCAAAGCAGAAGCAGCCCGCGCAGCAATGCTCGTGACGTCTATAGCTTTTGCTACCGTTGCCGTCGTGACGATGGGAACGGCTCAAGCCGCCGACACGAAATTCGAGAAAAGGACGCCCCTGACCATCGGTTACAGCATTCAGTCGGCGCAAGATCCCTATTGGCAGGGGTATGTGAGTGGAATCGAAACCCAAATGAAGAAATACGGTTTCGAGAAGTTGCTGACACAGGACAGCCAGGCCTCCCCGCAGAAGCAGGTTTCAGGCAGTCTGGCGTTGATAAACAGCGGCATTAGCTGTCTCATCGTGTCTCCGCATGAGCCCAATGCACTTTCTGCCACGATCGCTGCAGCTCACAAGGGAAGCATTCCAGTCGTGGTTGGTGACGTTGGTGCAACCGGCGATTATGACGCCTTCGTGCTCTCGGATAACTACCAGGGCGGTGTTCTCGCCGCTCAGTTCATCGAAAAGCAGCTGGCGAATAAACCCGGGGTCCAGGAAGTTGCAGTGATTGCGCTGAATCCGACAACATCTGTCAACGGGCCTCGCTCGGACGGCTTCACAGATACGATAGCGAAGAATTCCAATATTAAAGTTGTTGCAAATATCTCTGGTCATCAAACGCTTGAAGGCGGCTTCCAAGCTGCCCAGGCTATTCTGTCAGCAAATCCAAATGTCGCGGCCATATACACGTTGAACGACTCGATGGCTGCGGGCGCGCAACAGGCCATTCAGCAGGCGGGGAAGAATCCCATGTCTGACCCTGTCCTTGTCGGGTTCAACGGCGACAAGGTTGCGCTTGATTTGATGAAAGAAAAGAAGCTGGCCGCAGATGTCGCCCAAAGTCCTTATCAGCAAGGCGTCATTGCTGTCGACATCTGCTGGAACCTCCTCAATGGCGAAACGCCGAAATATTCGGACGCCAAAACCAAAACCGTCAACGTGCCTGTGCAGCTCCTGACGCCTGATACGATGAAATGACGGATTGCTCAACGTGGCATCCGCCCAGAGGTCGCGGCATACATCGCCGCGCATTTAAGGCCCCACTCTCCGGGTGTCGAGACATTGCCCGGAGAGGATTACGTTCCCAGTTGAGACTGGTGACGGCGTGAGCCACCAAAATTAGATAGCAGAGGGATTACGTCCTGGAGATGCCAGATTCCGAAAGCATCGCACGCTCTGACCACGACGTTGCCGCCAAAGCCCCGTGCAAACTTCGCGCTGCCGGATTGCGTAAATGTTTTGGAGGGATTGAAGTTCTCCATGGCATTGATCTTGATTTGATGGCAGGTGAAGTTCACGCGCTAATCGGAGAAAATGGAGCTGGAAAGAGCACAATTATTAATATTCTTTCGGGCCGAATCTCTCCGGATTCCGGCCAAGTCGAGCTCGATCAACGGATCGCGAAGTTCGGCAATCCGCTTGCCGCAAAGCGAGCAGGTGTTTCCATCATTGCACAAGAGCTTGAGCTCGTTCCAACGCTGTCGATTTTGGAGAATGTTTTTCTTGGTGCTGAACCGACGAAATTTGGAATTATTCGCTGGGGCGAAGCTCGCAAAAAAGTAGCAGCAGTCCTCAGGGAGCTTGGGATCGAAGCGGAGCCAAGCCAGTTGACGAGAACGCTTAGCATTGCGGATCAGCAACTTGTGGAGATTGCAAAGGCGATTGTCGGTGACTTTCGGGTGCTCATCATGGACGAGCCGACTTCAGCTCTCAATCTAGAAGAAACCTCCCGCTTATTTAAGATTATCTCTCGTCTCAAGGCTGAAGGAGTGGCGATACTTTACGTGTCTCACCGATTGTGGGAGGTATTCGATATCGCCGATCGTGTTACTGTCCTTCGGGACGGGCAGGTCGTTCAGCGGTCGCTGACAAAAGACACAAATAGTGCCTACGTCATTCAGTCTATGCTGGGATCTAAGAGCTCACTCATTTCGGGTGGCCAAAGCAAATCAAAACGGAATTTTGTCCAGTCCGGCAGACCGGTACTTGATGTGCGGGATCTAAATAGCGGTGGCCTCCTGCGAAACATATCAATTTCTGTGAAAGCAGGGGAAGTGGTGGGTTTTGCCGGCGTGCTTGGCTCGGGACGGACAGAGCTCTGTGAGGCTATCTACGGGCTTAGAAAGGTCGACGCTGGGACCAGGATTTTGTTGTCCGACCGACCTGTTGAGTTAGACGAGCCGAAAACGTCATCACGGTATGGAATATTCCTGCTTTCAGAGGACCGAAAACAAGAGGGGATATTTCCTCACCTCGACTTACGTGAGAACGTTGTCCTACCGAATATGCTTAATAAGTCTGCTCGTGGCAAAGCCAATCCAACCAGCGAAAACAACATAGCCAGGACGACAGGATTCGGTGTCGTCTCCGCCCGCGACGAATTGAATATTTTTGAAGCGATGCGTCGTTCCTTAAACATAAAATGTTCCGGCTGGGCCAACAAAGTTACCCAGCTAAGCGGCGGAAATCAGCAAAAAATACTTTTTGCCCGCGGGCGGATCGCCAAACCGTCTTTGATGATACTTTCCGAGCCAACTCGCGGCGTTGATGTCGGAGCAAAGGAAGAAATATACGCGGCAATCGATGAGCTTGCAGCTGATGGGACTGGCATCATCGTGAGCTCGTCGGAAATTCCAGAGCTGCTTCGATTGTGCGACCGAATATGGGTTCTCCGACACGGCCAAATTGTTTCTGAAGTCAAGTCGGCGGAGACCGACGAGGAAGCAATTTTGGAGATCATGGCCGGATAAGTTGGCCCACCAGGGATGAATAACATGCTCAAAAGCTTACTCAAATCAGAGTCTTTGGCGTCCCTCGTCGCTCTAGTCATTGTTGTGATCGCCTTCACGGCAATCAATGGCAAGTTCCTCTCACGGTTGAATGTTGAAGGGATTGTCGTCAGCGCTTCTATTTCGGCAATTGTAAGTCTGGGCATGACATTCGTAATAGCGATGAGGGCTCTAGACCTCTCGGTTGGTTCGATTATGGGATTTGTCGCAGTGATCGCAGCCGTGATGTTGTCTTATAATTTCCCGTTGCCGCTTGTTATTGCTGCAGCTTTACTTTCCGGCGTAGGCCTCGGACTTGCAAACGCTTTGCTTATTACATGGTTGCAGCTGCCATCTTTTGTCGCAACCCTCGCCAGCTTTTCGGTGATTTTCGGCCTCAGCTTAATCCTCACGCATGGTGCGACAGTCACGATCCATAACAGTACGTTGAGTCAGCTTGTCATCGGCAGAGTCTTCGGGGTCGTTCCTTGCGCTGCATTGATCGCAGCGGTTGTCTTCATTGTGATGACAATCATTTTCATTCTAACGCCCTTTGGGCGGCACGTTGCCGCGATTGGTGGAGAAGCGCGCGCAGCGATCGGTGCCGGTGTGAATATTCCCAAGGTTACGACGGGTGTCTTTATGATTTCCGGTACCCTTGCCGGTCTCGGCGGCATGATGACTGCAGGAATGCTTCAGAACGCTGACTCGACGATCGGGACTGGCGCAGAGCTAATGTCAATTGCTGTCGTCGTCGTTGGGGGAACGAGCCTCATGGGCGGGCGAGGCAATCTGCCCGGAACCGTCCTGGCCGCACTTCTCCTGGCATCAATCAAGTCCGGCTTGAATGTGGCGAACGTTCCTTCCCTTTACGAGGGTCTGGTATTTGGCGGAATACTTATCATCGCACTCATGATCGACGGGATGCGCCGTACCCAGAGACGCAAAGGAATGTTGGTTGTCTGACTCCATTGGAGGAACCCAAATGAAAATTGTCAGTGACCTCAGACGCGACGGCCATTGGAAGTTCATACTTGATAGCCATCGGTGCGGCGTGTGGATATTGAATGCTGGCATCATCTGCTTTCTTGCAATTGAAACTCCTAATTTCTTCAATTCCGGAAATCTGCAATCGGTACTGAATGACGCCTCGATATTAGGAATCGGTGCGGCGGCGATGACATTACTCATCATGGCGGGCGCGTTTGATCTGTCTGTATCCGCGACCATGGGTTTGGCGCCGATCCTTGGTCTGTTGTGGGGCGGGTCCTGTGGACCGATTATTCTACTGGTGTCGATATTAGCGGGGGCCGTTCTGGGGCTGATCAATGGCCTTATCATCACGCGTGGGCATGTCGCTCCATTTGTAGCAACTTTGGGGACGCTTTTTGTCTTTGGCTCGCTCGGCGCGATCGCAACCGGGGGCAACGCGTTGTTTGTGACGAGCCCTTTTCTACTCGGGCTATCGAGCGGGGCGCTTTTTGACATAATTCCTTATAGCTTCGTCATTCTGCTAGCTGTCTTCGCGATATGCTTCTTCCTCCTGAATCGACTTCACATAGGCCGTTGGATACGCGCAGCCGGGAGCAACATTCGAGCGGCGCATGTGAGTGGTATCGATTTGCAGTGGGTTTACCTGGTGCTCTTCACTCTAACTGGCGCATTGACCGGTCTCGCAGGGATTATCCTAAGCGGTTACCTGGCTTCAGCGATCGCAACACAAGCGCCAAACTACAATCTATCAGTCATTTCGGCCGTAGTAGTTGGCGGCACTAGTCTGCGCGGTGGCGAGGGGTCTTTGATCGGAACGCTGCTTGCTGCCTGGCTGTTCGCGATGGTCAACAATGGCTTGATACTCTACGGCGTGGATTCCTACTGGCAATATTTAGCGATTGGCATCGTGCTCGTGGCAGCGCTCACGCTGGGTGTCATCGTCGAGTATGTCCGAGGCAGAATTGCCGACATTAAGTCATCTAGAAATTTACTGCGCGCTGGTCCATCGGAGTGAAGCTGAAGTTTGACTCTGCCGTGAATGTAATTGCCGTGTTGAACAAAGAGATCTGAGCAATGCGCCAAAAATATTTATCTCGAGCGTAACTGCCGATCGACAATATTGTTGATCCCGGAGGTCGCATTTGCTCTGAAGAAGCGATCTTATCTTCGAACTTGGCAGCTCGCGATCAGCGAACAGCTATGAAGACGTTTCTTCAAACTCTAAAGGTGTCATCATGGAAACAAAGACGACTAACTTGCACGTCTATTTCAGCAAGTAGAATTCCGTAGAAGCTGTGATCTCTCGAATGGGAGAAACGAGTGAGTATACTCGCGAGAATTGAGGCCATACCTTCCCCAAACAGGATAGTGATGCTGACAAGGGACGATAAATGAAACCATCCGACATCCACAAATTTGGCCGTTCCGACCTAAAGGTTACTGCCATCGGTTACGGCGCATTGCAAATTGGAAATTTCTTTCGAACCGTCACCGATGCGGAATCTGATGAGGTGTTCCAAGCCGCATGGGACGCAGGTATACGCTATTTTGATACCGCTCCATTTTATGGGCACGGGCTGTCTGAACTCAGAACAGGCCATAGCTTACGATGGAAAGATCGCGACACATACGTCCTTTCCTCGAAGGTAGGACGTGTGCTCACGGCGGCTCGGCGAGCCGATATTGGCTTTGCCCCCTTTGTAGACGCTGCGCCATTTAAGTTTCATTATGACTATAGTTACGATGGCACGATGCGTTCCTTTGAGGATTCTCTGCAACGCCTCGGCCTAGAACGGATGGATATCTGCTTCATTCACGACGTCGACAAGTTCACGCATGGGACGGACCAACCCTCAGTATTCAAGCAAGCAATGGATGGAGCTTGGCGAGCACTTGAGTCATTGCGCTCCCAAAACGTTGTTAAGGCAATAGGTGTGGGTGTGAATGAGTGGCAGATTTGCCATGAAGCCCTGAAGCAACGCGACTTCGATTGTTTTCTGCTTGCGGGGCGCTATACGCTACTGGAACAGGAGGCGTTAGATGAATTTCTGCCTCTTTGCCAAGCGCGCGGTGTTGCGGTCGCGGTTGGCGGTGGCTTCAACTCGGGTATCCTGGCGACAGGAGCGAAACCGGGTGCAAAGTACAATTACGGACCCGCTCCTGAGCACATCATGAAAAGGGTCGCGGATCTGGAGAAGGTCTGCGCGGAATTTAATGTCCCATTGCCTGCCGCCGCACTTCAGTTTGTCGCAGCGCACCCGGCAATTCCTACATTCATATCCGGCACACGAACGAGGACGCAGCTCGAGCAGAATATTTCCTGGTTCAGCGATCCTATACCAGAGCCGTTTTGGAGTTCTCTAAAGCAAAGAGGACTTTTGCGTGACGATGCTCCAACTTCTATTTTATGAAAACCACCGTGAGAGTTCCTTTCTTAATATCCGTGTTTTGGAGAGGTATTGCTACCCAAAGGAGAGGCGATTGATTATACATTGAGGTTCGAGGAAATTGTGTAAATATATAAGTTCCATTTCCTTCAGTGGCGATGAAATAAGAGTTCGATGAACTCAGCTTTGCGTGTGCTCAGTCCACCCCGATTGTTTTGAGACGCTTGCCTACGAGTTACGACCCTTCACACCGAAAGCAATCCTACAAAAGGAGACGACGATATGAAGAGACCAGGCTGCACGCTACTCGGAATCGTTGTTGCGAAGCCGGAAAAGCGAGACGAAGTTTTCGAAATTCTTAATGCCATGGTTGCTCCGACGCGCACCGAGCCAGGTAGCATCAACTACGACTTTCACTGCGAGAAAGATGATCCCAACACGTTCGTGTTTTACGAAAACTTCGTCGACGACGCCGCCCTCGATATACATTTGAAGATGCCCTATATCGAAACGATCTTCGAGCGGACCAAAGAACTGCTCGCAAAACCCGTCGAAATTCGCCGCCTTACGCTTTTGCACGACCGCGCGGTTTGACACAGTTATGCGGCTCCGTTTCCGACGACACTCTTGATCTCGAGGAAGTCGTGAATGCCGTAATCGGCATATTCACGGCCATTGCCGGACTGTTTGTAGCCACCAAAGGACGCGCTGGTGTCGCAGTCGGGATAGTTCAGATAGACCGAGCCCGCGCGCATCCGGGCGGCTACCCCGCCTTTCTCAACTGAGCTCTGAAATCGCCAATTTTGAGTTGTGTTGAACGAAAAAGATCAATCAAATCAAAGGGCCTTCTTCTGGAAACGCGTGTAGTGGAGACCTAGTCTCTTTTGTAATTTCGGGGCTGGTGTAGAATCGGCGCTGTCATGTTCTTAAGATCAAACAAGCGCATCAAGGACGGCAAGGAGCACCGCTACTGGAGCGTTGTTGAGAGCAAGCGTTGCGCGGGCGGCCGGGTCGTGCAGCGCCAGCGAAGCGCTCATCGCCAAGTGCATTTGCTCCTGCAAAGCCATCTAACCTGAGAAACTACGCCGCGCATTATCAAGTTAAATGGCTTTCCCCGAAGCCCGGCACAGGTTTCTCACCTCAAGATCTCTCCCGATATACAGCGTTTGATCGAAATGGCCGCATTCTCACGATTAAGTACAGTGCGACAGGGCCGCCGCGGATTCGCATAACGCGGGATACGCAATGGGTTGTGCCTAAGTGGAAATCGGGGCAGGGGAGGACTGGATCAAACGGACGGAAGGTTCTCGATGAAGCGACGCAGCTCGTCAGGCTCAATGCCTACCTCGTGACGCTGCTCGGGATAAGCGCTACTACGAACGTCCGACACAAATTCTGAAAAGGCGGCGATACGTTCGCGCTGCAACCGGTCGAACTCGACTGCGAAATTGCGATAGGTCTTGGCGTGGCGCGGCACATGTTTGCGGTTTTGGCCAAGAACATCGTCGGCGAAGAGATACTGGCAGTCACATCCGCTTCCCGCCCCCATGCCAACCAGAAATAGCGTTGTGCGTTCGCTAATGGCAGAAGCGACCTGCGAGGGAACGACTTCGACCTCCACGCCGAAGGCGCCGGCAGCTTCATAAGCCTTAACGGCCTCGAAGACCTTTTGGGCGCTCTGTGCTGTCTTGCCGACGGCCTTGAAACCACCTGTCCAGGTCGCGCGCGACGGAATGAGGCCGACATGGCCGATTACGGGAATGGCTTCGTCGGCAAGCCGTCTGACCGTCGCAAGACTTGCGCTGCAATAGACGGCATCGGCGCTCGCCCTATAGAGCTTGAATGCCCAGCGCACGAAATCGTCTGCGGTGCCGACCTCGAAGAAATTGACGCCGGGCACGGCAAAGAGGCTTGGCGCAATTTCCCTGAAATGGGGGAGCAGCATCATCTGGGGCGGGACTGACACCATGTCGATGCCGGCCTTCTGCGCTGCCTCCAGTTCCTCCACTGTCTCCACGCGGAGCATCGAATACTGGTATTTGCCTTTCATGGCGCGGATATCGGCGACCGTCGGCCTCTTTCGGCTCATTGTTTTTCTCTCCTCATGCGGTCAGGCCGCCAATAGATTTTTGAGTCGTACCTCGATCGATGCCAGGCCGGACGGATCAGGCCGCGCTCGTTTAGCGATCAGCATTTGGGCAAGTCGGATGTCCCGCGCCACAGCATTGCCCGGCCCTACACCGCTCGCCGCCACCAATCGCCCGTCCTCGGCAAGGTGGAAGAGGATGAAGGCGCCGTTGCCAAGATCGCGCCGCACAACCGTGCGCCCCTCGTCGGAAAGTCCAGCGATGTGCAAGCTGAAGTCATACTGGTCCGACCAAAACCACGGCACCGCAACGTGGCTCTCCTCTGCCCCAAGCATATTCCTAGCCGCAAGCGCACCCTGTTCCTGGGCGTTGCGCCAGGCTTCAAGGCGCACGCGTCGCCCGCCATAGATCGCCAGCGGGAAGGAGCAGCAATCACCGGCCGCGAAGATATTGGGATCGCTGGTACGCAGCCGCTCATCGACGGCGATGCCGTTTTCTATTGTAAGCCCCGCGCCTTCAGCGAGCGCCGTCACTGGAACCGCACCGATGCCTATTACCGCAAGGTCCGCTTCGACCAGACGACCACTCGAAAGCTGGATGCGAATGGCATTGGCGTCCTCCTCGATCGCGGCGATACCATCGCCGCAGGCGATCTCGACGCCCTGATCGGCATGCAAGGCGTGGATGACCGCTGCGATATCGGCCGGCACGCCGCGCATCAAGATGCGCGGCTGGGCTTCGACAACGACGACCTCAGAGCCGAGCTTTCGGGCTGATGCTGCAAGCTCCAGGCCGATGAAGCCACCTCCTATAATTGCAACTTTGCGTCCAGCGCCGAGATGTTTGCGGATGGCGAGCGCGTCATCGAAAGTGCGGAGATAGGCGACACGCGGACCCGCGCCGGCCAGGGGCAACCGGCGCGGGACAGCGCCCGTGGCCAAAAGTAACTTGTCGTAGGTGAAAACGCGGCTGTCGGCCAAGTGGACCGTCTTACCAATTGGCTCGACGCTTGCTACGGGACCGCAGCTGACAAAAGCGATGCCCTGCTGCGCCAGGTGTTCGGCAGTGGCGATCGTTTTTGCCGGTGGCGTCTCGGCCGCGGTCATCGCTTCCTTGGACAAAGGCGGCCGCTCATAGGGCAGATGTGCCTCCTCGCCGATCAGCGTCACCGGCCCGCCATAGCCGCTCTCGCGCAAGCCAAGCGCCGCCCGCCCGCCACATTCACCCGCGCCAATGATGATCATGCCATCGCTCATCGCCGTCACCCGAGCTGGAGGTAGATTTTGCCGGCCTCCACCTTGACCGGATAGGTCTTAAGGTTGACGCACACAGGGGCACCTCTCGCCGCGCCCGTCTTGTAGTTGAAGCGGCCGTTGTGCTTGGGGCACTCGATGATCTCGTCCATCACAAGCCCGTCGGCGAGATGGACTTTTTCATGTGTGCATAAACCCTCGGTTGCAAAATACTCGTCGTCGGGACTGCGATAGATAGCGAATGTCCGACCGGCGTGGTCGAAGCGGATCACGTCCTCTTGCTCGACATCTTCCGCATCGCAAGCTTGGATCCAGTCCGTCACGGGTATCTCCCTGGATTTTTTTGGTGGGGTTCACTTGGAGGCGGCAAAATGGCCGCCGCCGGCGCTCGTTGGAAGATGTTATTCTGCCGCGGACTTGCCTTGGGCATGGAACTCTTCTCGGTAAGGCTGTGCCGTTGGCGGCAACTCGCGCTTGATAAAATAGTCTTCGTTGCGCAGCTGGCGCAGGAACGCGGGGAGCATCTCGCGATAGCCTGCCAGGATCGATGGAGTTGCGCGCGGTAGGTCGTGCTTGATCAGTTCGTGCAGCTTGGGCAGGGCGTGGTAGGGCACCATTGGAAACATGTGGTGCTCGACGTGGTAGTTCATGTTCCAATAGATGAAGCGGCTCACCGGGTTCATCAGCACCGTTCGGCTATTCAAGCGGTGGTCGGTAACGTCATCGGCAAGCCCGCCATGCTGAAGCAGGCCGGTCATAACGTGATGCCACGCTCCATAAAGTCGAGGCAGGCCGACCAGCATCAGGGGAAGCAGAGAACCGAAGTACACCGTGAGTGCGATGGTTGCGACATAGATCCCCAGCCAAATGCGGGCAACGCGGATCGCCCTGTGGCGCTCCATCTCGGGGATGAAGCTTTGTTCGCTCGCGCTCAATCGACCCGAGGCGTTGCGAACCATGTCAATCATGGCTTGCCAGGCATCCAGGATGCCCAAGAAGTTCAAGATGAGGCGGACGAGGTCGGGCGGGCGCATAACGGCGATTTCAGGATCGCGCCCGACGATGACGGTGTCGGTGTGGTGGCGGGTGTGGCTCCAGCGCCACGTCACCGGGTTACGCATGATCATGAAGCAGGCGATCTGATAGACCGCGTTATTCATCCATTGCGTCTTGAAGGCAGTGCCGTGGCCGCATTCGTGCCAGCGCGAATCCGTGGAGGAACCGTAGAGTACGCCATAAACCAGGAAGAACGGAACACACCACCAACTGCCCCAGAGCAAGGCTCCGCCTGCGCCGCTCAAGATGAGAACGCCCAGCCAGATGAGGGTGTCGCGGATGGCGGGGCTGTCGTCCCGCTTCATCAGTTCCTTCATCTGCTTGCGCGCAACATCGGTGTGGTACCATTGCGCAGCCGAAAGGCCGATCTCAACCGCGCGCTTCGCATCGCGCCCGATCAAGCTGTAATCTCTCTTCGTCGGCCGATAGTCATTAGCCGCAACGGTTGCGCTCATCATGGCCTCTCAGAGGTTAGGTCGGGGGAAGCATTCGCCCCGGGGCAGTGTTGATCTTGACCCGCCGTCGTCACGCGACAGGCGGCGGATGTCCCACGGGGTCGACCAGATAGGACTCGATTTCAGCCTCAAGCTCGGCCATGTGCTCGCCGCCGGCCATGAGGTCAGTGATCTCCTCACGGCTCTTCTCGCCTTTGCGAAAATCAGCGGCCTTGGCGCCCTTGATGAGGACGGCGAAATGGTCTCCGACCGTGAGCGCATGCACGACGTTATGGGTGATGAAGATGACGGCAATGCCTTTTTGGCGTGCCTGTAGAACGATACGTAGAACGTGGGCTGCCTCCTTTACGCCAAGGGCCGCAGTCGGTTCGTCGAGGATCAGGACGCGAGCGCCGAAGTGCACGGCCCGGGCAATGGCAAGTGCTTGACGCTCACCTCCCGAAAGGCCACCGACGAGACGATCACCATCGTCAATGCGTGTGATGCCAAGTTCCCGCACTGCCTTCACGGCGATTTGGTTGGCGAGCTTACGGTCGTAAATCTTCAGCGGGCCCCAACCCTTCTTGGGCTCCTCGCCAACGAAGAATGAGCGTCCGATGCTCATGAGTGGGAATGTGCCGCCAAACTGGTGGACGGTCGCGATGCCATTGTTGCTGGCTTCGCGCGGGCTGTTGAAATTCACGACCTTGCCCTGCATCTCGATTGTGCCGGAACTTGGCTTGAAAACGCCGGAGAGAATCTTGATGAGGGTCGATTTTCCGGCGCCGTTATCTCCAAGCAGGCACAAGACCTCGCCTGCATTCACCTCCAGCGAGATGGCGTGGAGAACATCAATAGGCCCGAAAGATTTGTTGATAGCGGTCAGCTTGAGCAGGGGCAATGTCATTTCTTGGCCCTTCCTTTTGAGGAGGTGTAGGTCAACGCCAATTTGCGGAATCGCGTGTTCATCAGAACCGCCAGGAGCAAGAGGACGCCGATAATCAGGCTGGCCCAATTGGCATCGAAGGCCGTGTAGTAGATGCCCTGGTTGACGATGGCGAAGGTCAGCGTACCCAGCACGATGCCGACCACCGAGCCATACCCGCCAGTGAGCAGCACCCCGCCGACGACAACCGCGACGATCGAGTTGAAGATATAGGATTGCCCCGCGGAAACCTGCGCGCTGTTGTAGAGGATCGCCTGGGACATGCCGACAAAAGTCGCGCTCACGCCGCTGCACATGAACAGCAGGACGGTCATCCGTTCGGTAGGGATACCGGCGTTACGCGCGCTAACCTTGTCGCCGCCCATGGCGAGGATCCAGTTCCCCCAGTGCGAATAATGCAGGATGAACCCAAAAACGATCGCGGCGGCGATCCACCAGAAAATGGTGACCTGAAAGATGCCGCCGATGAAGCGTCCAAGCAGCCACTTTGCTTCCGGCCCGGCAACGAGCGGGACACTAGTCGTCCCGGTCAAGATAACCGAGAAGCCTAGCGTGAGGCCCGCCATCGCAAAAAGCGTCCCCATAGTAACGATAAACGAGGGAACTGCAGTTCGAAGTACCAAAATTCCGTTTATGAGGCCAACAACCGCGCCAAGAGCAAGTGCTGCTCCTATGCCGACGAGAATTGGCGCATGGAAATGACCCGAAATGATCGCCGTCGTCATGGACCCCGCAGGGACCAGCGAACCGATGGAGATATCGAGCTCCCCGGCGATCATGAGCAAGCCAATAGGTATGGCGACGATACCGAGCGAGGCCGCAACATTAAGCCAGCTCGCCGCGCCCGTAATGGAGGCGAAGTTCTTGCCGCCAAAGATTGCGAAAAATACGAAAACGGCCACTAGCCCGAGGAAAGAGCCCGTCTCGGGTCGACGCAGGAGAGCGCCTAGCGAAAAGCCATGACCTGATGAGGAGACTTGGCTCGCCGAGGAGACTTGGCCGAGCGAAGAGCCTTGGGTCTTGTTGTTCATTGCATCATCCCCCAGTTGAGACTTGAGCAATCCTGGCGCTGCCGTCCGCGTGCGCGATTGCAGCCGCGATTGGGTCCAGCCCGCCGACTTGGCGACGAGCCGGACGTCAAGGCGATCTTGGCCTAGCGATAGCCGGCCTTTGAGCCGGCGATCACCGTGTCGATATTGGAGGCATCGACGATACCAGGCCCGGTGAGGATCGGAGCGGTTGCGGATTTGAGGCCGTAGTTGGCGTATGCATCCGCAAGCGTCACAGCCAGGAAGCCCTGCAGCCAAGGCTGCTGGTCGATGGCGAATAGCTGGGTACCAGCCTTGATGCGATCGAGGTTGGTTTCGTCCATGTCGAATGAGCCCAGCTTAATCTTGTCCGTGAGACCGGCTTGCTGAATGCCATTGGCAAGGCTGTTACCGTCTGCAGCCGAAATTGCGACGACCCCATCAATGGTGGAGTCCTTTAGCAGAGTTGCTTTAATGGCCTCCGCGACCGCGGTCGGATTACCAAAACTGGATGATGGGAGGGGCAACTCTTTCGAAGCCCCGCCTTGCTTGGCTATGCCATCGGCAACGCCTTTGCATCGAGACTCCAGGTTTTCTGCACCAGGAACAGTGTTAACACAGATGACGTTTTTGGCGCCATGTGTCCCGAAATATTCACCGCCAGCGAGACCCGCAGGGTACTCTTCGTTGCCAATATAGTTGATGGCACCGAGCTCTTTTGCCTTGTCGGCGCCGCCCGAATTATACAGCATCACAGGAATACCTGCAGCGGTCGCCGCCTTGTAGGCTTCGTCTTCCGAACCGGGAACCCAGTTTGGAGCGGCGATAACGCCGGGATGCTGGCCAATTGCCGTTCGGATGAGGTTGGCGGCGTCTCCGCCGATGTTGTCATAAGTCTGAAGCTGCAGATAGTTCACCGAACCGCCATGGGCCTTAACGACAAGAGCCGCGTCGTCGACACCCTTCTTGATTTTTGCAAAGAAGGGATCGTCGGTCTTACCGCCGATTATAGCGATATTGGCGCCATCAGCGAGGACAGCGGTGGTGCTTAGAGCCAATACTGCCGCAGTGGCCATCGCCCTTAGGAATAGCGTCGTGTGTTTCATGATGTATTTCCTCCCTTTTGTCCGCCCTTTGGCGAGCTAATCAAGCTTGTTAGTCTTTCGAAGTTGTTTGGATCTCATTCCAAGAATTCGATCCGCTCAGACGATAACGATGTCTGTTTGTTTTCCGAACACGGTAGTTTCTGCGTACTACTCCGCTGAACGCAGGACTTTCCTGATATGACTTGGCACTAAGCCAACGAAATCCTGCTCATCAGGCGACTGGCCTACTTTCCGGGCGGCTTGGCGTTCATCTTGGCTTGCTTGCACTGGAACCTAGCATCCATGAGCACGTCGCCTTCCTTGGTGCCGTCGTGCCAAGTACCGAACCAGCGATCGATCGGGACGGTCCCGTCGCCGTAGTTCACTTCGAAATATTTGTGGTGAAGGTAGTGCGCGAACGCGTGGGTCTCGATTGCCGATTCTTCGCCAGCAACAATCTTGTCGAAGCCAACATGCCCCACGACTGCGCCGGTTCCGGTGATCTGGAGATTGTAGAGCAGCAGGAGCGGGTGCGATGGCACGATAAGGTGAATGAGAGAGTCCGACCAATAGAGGAGATGCTCAACCGGATGCATCGACAGGCTCGACCACGGGCTCGGGTTTACCGAGTTGTGATGGACCGAATGGACCCACTTGTAGAGGATCGGCACGTGAATCAGTCGATGAATGCAGTAAAAGTGCACCTCGTGGTAGATCGGCAGAACGAGTCCAAAGGCTGCAAGCCAGATCGGATGTTCAGCAAACGTCGTCCAGGGTCCCCAGCCATTGGCGTAGCACCAAAGGCCCAGCACCTCGTAGCCCGTCCAGATCGGCAACCCGGTGGCGAAAGTGCGGATGATGTTGTCGATGTTCTGGCTCTTGAACATGAAAACATTGCTGCGATTGTCGGACGGCCATTTGCCGTTGAACTTGAAAGAAGTTCCCTGCCTACGCAGCACGTAGAGGCGTAGTTCCAGCGCGCCGTAAAATAGCAGAACGGTGGCCATATTCCGGGCTAGCAGATAGACGATCCAACCTATGGAAAACGTCTTCATGGTTTCGATCGACGGCGTCAGCCAGAACCAATAAACCACTGCAATTGCCATGAACATGACGTTCCATGGCAGAAAATAACCGGGCAACCACTTGAGAAACTTCAAGGGTCGAGGAGGGAAAATCAGAATTGGCGCTGTTTCGAGCGCTTCCTTCGGCGCCCAGTCGCCGCGTTTGTTCCTGGTTCCAAACTGGAGGTCGTCCATCGAAACATCTCCTTGAATACCCGGACCCGCATCGCGCGGTAACGGCCTTTGTGTTTACCGTCCGGTCGCGAGCCGGCGGCACGGTCGCTCGGCGCAGATTTGCGTAACCTTGATCATCGCGCGCCTCGGCAGTTTCCCGCCCGACCGGCTATTCCAAAAGGATGCGATTGCCGGCCTGCTGGGCGCGGCTTGCCTGTTCAAGACGGCAACCGGTTGGGAGCACACGAGCCGGCCTGTGATGGCAGGATCCCGCCGACGGGCCTCAAGGCTCTCATGTGCAGTCGTGTCATGGTTCTTTGCGAAAGCTTGCCTAGCGCGAGGCCGAGCTCCGCGAAGCCTAACGGCGCGCACCTCCAGCAGCGCAAGTGGATGGTGCCCTGCCACACCGCCGACTGCGATGAATGCCATTCCCAACATGGGGGCGTCGGTCGGCCGCGACCTTTCGACGAATGTCATCAGTTTGGGCTCCCTTGGCGTCACTTTGGCGGCATTTTTGCGCCTTGCGTCCAACCTTCTGGCGGGCCGGATCTTGAGATCTCTTCTAATGACTCTTGACAAGTAACCGGAGCGGAAACCTGATGGGAATCAATCAGACCGCTCAGTTCAGGGTTGGCATGGGCTAGGGTTGGAAACGATGGCAAAGAGTAACGATCGACATCGAGTTACTTTGAGCGAAGTGGCTATTCGAGCCGGGGTTGCTAGTGCTACAGTTGACCGAGTGATCAATGAACGCGGCAACGTCAGAGAAGAAGTTCGCCGTCGCGTTTTGGAGGCGGCCCGCGACCTCGGACTGAAGCGTATTTTGCCGGTCAGCCATCATCGCATGGTTCGCATCAACGTCATCCTGGCCCGCCCCGAGCTACCGCTGATCCGCCGGATGGGGATCGAGTTCCAGCGTAATGCCCAGAGGATGGATCGCTCGGTGGTGATTCATCGAACTTTGCTTGAGGACGAAACACCCGCAACAATTGCCGCGGCGTTGCGGCGCGGCCAATATGACGCCACTATCGTCTATGCACAGGACCATCCGCTGATCCATACCGCGATCGCAGATCTTAGTGCCCTCGGCAAACCAGTGGTGACGATGATTTCGGATCTGCCCGGTTCCGCAAGGCTGGCCTATGCCGGCACTGATCACTATAAGGCCGGGCGGTCAGCCGGGTATTTTCTGGGCCGAATGTGTTCGCCTGGCGAAGTTATCATCTTGTGCAACCATCTCGGATTCCATTCCCACGCCCAGCGAGTTCGCGGCGTAACCGACCAGCTTGCCGCATCAGCCCCCGCTCTAAAGATCACCAGCGTCGTGGAAGGCCGGGACGATCCGGGACAATCAGAGATCCGACTCAAAGAAGCCTTTCGCAATCATCCCAATGCCGTGGCGATCTACAACGTTGGGGCCGCCAATCGTGGTGTCGCCGCCGCCATTCGCGCCGATATCTTGTGCAAGAGGCCGGTCTTCATAGGACATGAGCTGTACAAATTTACCCATGAAATCCTGCGCGAGGGCCTGATGACCCTGGCAATTGACCAAAGTCCCGAACTCCAGGCGCTGTTCGCACTTGATGTCTTGCTCAATCATTTCGGCTTTGCCGGCGCAACGCATGTCACCCCGCCTTACATCTCGACGGTGCCCATCGTGCTCTATGGACCGGAAAATCTGCCCGACGCTTTCCCAGAGTGATTGAAATCCATCAATTGCGCGCATCGGCCCTCGCCGGACACCAACGAATTGGGCAAGGTCGATCTCCAAGGTCGCCATGCGTGCGACGAGGGCGACTAGGGGGAGCGACATGCGTTATCGTCCATTTGGCAGAACCGGCTGGAGCGTGTCCGAGATCGGGTTCGGCGGCTGGCAGATCGGTGGGGCGTGGGGAAAAGTAGATGACGCCGCTTCGGTGAGGACACTGCTTCATGCCTTCGACAATGGCGTCAATTTTGTCGATACCGCCGAACTCTACGGAGCGGGTCACTCTGAAACCGTGATCGGCGATGCTCTGCGTCAGTGGAGGGGCAATAAGATCTACGTAGCCACCAAAGCGCAGCCCACGGTATGGCCGAACCCTGACGACCCTGCGCCACAATTTCGCGGTCGGTTTCCCGATTGGCACTTACGCAAAAATGTAGAGGCATCGCTCGGGAGGTTGGGCGTCGATCGCCTGGATCTATTTCAACTCCATAGTTGGGGCCCGATGGGCCACTGTGAACTCGACTGGCTTGAGACCCTCAATGACCTTCGGGTTGAGGGCAAGATCGACCAGATTGGCGTCTCCTTGCGCGACAATCACCCGGAGGAAGGTGTTGCTGCGGCGAGGCTGGGATTGGTCGCCTCACAGCAAGTGATCTTCAACATGTTCGAACAGCATCCCATTGACGCGCTCTTGCCAGCCGCACGGTCAAGTGAAACCGCCATCATTGCTCGCGTTCCACTTGATTCTGGTTCGCTTGTCGGCGATTAGGGCCCCCATAGCTATGCACGGTTCGAACCCGGATCACAGCAGCACCAGATGTTCCGAGGTGAGAGGTTTTCTGAGACGCTTCGCCGGCTTGAAGCGCTCAAAGGGGATGTCGCACCCCATTTCGCGTCTCTAGCCGAAGCGGCGATGCGCTATGTCTTGGCCCATGACGCGGTCAGCGTCGTCATCCCAGGCATGAAAACCCCAGAGGAAGTCGATATGAATATCCGGTATTCGGACGGCGGAGGCTTCCCCAGCGAACTTCTATCTTTGATGCCTCGACACGCATGGATCCGGAACTTCTACAAATGACCCGGCAGATTGAACGTCTACGCCCGCACCAAATCCGTGATGCTCTGGCAAAATGCTCGCTTATCTACCTGCCACTGGGAACGATTGAATGGCATTGCGAGCATTTACCCGTTGGACTTGACGCACTTACTGCACACGGGCTTTGCCTGAATGCCGCTGAGCAGACAGGTGGGTTGGTCTGGCCACCACTGTATTATGGCACCGGCGGCGGTCACGGTGGATTTCCCTGGACGGTGATGATGCCAGACGAGGCTGAAATAGCGGCGCTGATCCGTAAAACTCTTCTACGGCTTAGCGACCTGGGTGTCGCTAGAGTTGTGCTGTTCTCTGGGCATTTTGCCGAGGCGCAACTTGCAATGATCGATTCGATCGCCGCTCATTGGAATTCGACAGGCAAACTTACCCAGGTTGTTGCCACAGCAGTCAATCGCGCGGAAATCGACGGTTTCCCCCCTGATCATGCGGGGTTGTTCGAGACGACACTGCTGGCAGGCCTTGCGCCGGAGCTCGTCGATATCAACCAGCTTGCTCCGATTGCAGTACAAGACAGCAAACTTGATAGATTTGATCCAGCCTCTCCCATCTGGGGCGTCGTTGGTGCCGACCCGCGGGAAGCGGCTCCAATGTTGCCAAAGGCGTTGGTCGAACGGGTTGTCGGTTCATTGATCGATTTCGTCAAACTGGCGGATGAGAAGGCCTCACGGGCCTGAATCAATGTTTCGAACAATCAGTCAGGCAATTTCGTTGCGTCTCGACTAGCCGCGAGATTTTTCCTTGCTGACATGGCAATTTACCGGAAAACCTCGCGTTTACGACGGTTCGGACAAGCGTGACTGTCGTTCCCCGGCCCACGAGATCGCTCTTCTCTTTGCGACCGCGAGGCCGCATTGATCGCCATGGAATTCAATCGCTCGATCGTAGCCAGGACGCGGTGTGTGACCTCGACTGAGGCAGTTTGCGATTTCAAGACGCGATGCACCGTTCCAACGCCCACGCCAGATGCCAGGGCGATTTCCTTCACCGTGCACAAGCGTCGAAATCCAATCGTGTCGGCGGTGTGTATGCCTCCCATTGCTCTCTCCTCAGATTCCCAATTTCCAGGTTCCCACAAGACCACCGGACAACGGCTGCCATAGGCTGTCTCGAGCCACAAACAAGGTCTTGGTTTCAAATGTCGATCTAGGCGAGAGCTCCCGGGTCGGGGAGGCATGTTTGGTGATCGGCATTTCTGCAGGCCTGGATATCGCGCCATCGCACCAACCTGGCAGTTCGCCGGTTCGGAGCAACTACTTGGCGATGACATGCGGTTGGGCC
>Ga0206974_1066_pt1 | contig 25687 bp, 16 predicted proteins | sample Alteio_BWOrgHeat_84_FD_152920 | JGI IMG/M metagenome (GOLD analysis project Ga0206974, IMG submission 152920) | Enriched cells from forest soil in Barre Woods Harvard Forest LTER site, Petersham, Massachusetts, United States -... | ecosystem: Environmental > Terrestrial > Soil > Temperate forest >... | reverse complement strand
TCTCGAATGCCATGAAAAAGATAGTGGCAAAACCTATGGCGGTGTTTATGGTCGGATGGACTGGGATGAACCTGCGCCGACCATGACGACACATTGTTGCGGATTAGGGAATGGTCGTTTCGGTCATCCCGAACAAAACCGCGCAATCAGTCTTCGTGAAGCAGCCCTCTTTCAGACGTTTCCATCGACTTACAAATTTGAGCCCAGCGGTAAGAAGCTATCTCAGAAGGTCCTATGCCGGCAAATCGGCAATGCAGTCCCTGTTAAACTCGGTTCAGTGATTGGAAGGAGTATTAAAAAGCATGTCGCCAAAATCAAAAATTCCTAAAATGGATGAATACACATTATCAATCGATTATAATGTGCTTAATCATTTAGGGATCCATCTTTATAGCAACACGCCTGCGGTTATATCCGAAGTCGTAGCTAACTCCTATGATGCGTGTGCAAAGTCCGTCAAGATTGCTATTGACTCCTCGAAAAAGATTATCACTATTAAAGATGACGGCGTCGGAATGTCTCAAGAAGAGTGTAATTCCCGTTTTTTAACCGTCGGCTATCAGAAGCGGCTAAATGAGCCACCTGTCACGAAATGCAAACGACACGTAATGGGCAGAAAGGGCATTGGTAAGCTTTCGCTCTTTTCAATAGCTGAAATAATTGAAGTTCACACTGTTAAGAAATCGAATGGCAAAGTAGTTAAAAGTGGATTTATTCTTAATACTGCTGATATCGAAAAAGCAATTAATAATCACGAAATCTATCATCCTACAACGGTAAATCCCGCAGGCATCAATATAAAGGAAGGGACGCTGATTACTCTCAAAAAACTCAAGAAGCATATTGTTGATGAGCGATTTTTGCGTAGGCGTCTGGCGCGGCGTTTTTCAGTAATTGATGATCAATTCAAGGTTAGTATTAATGGAAAACCGATTAGCATAAGTGATAGAGACTACTTTGCAAACATCGAGTTTGTTTGGTCGATTGGCTCTGACTCTGCGCAATACGCCAATGCATGTAAGAATAAAGTAAAATCGGGGCACATCAGTGGCACCATTGATAAATCAAATGGCTATGAGGTGAGAGGATGGGTGGGGACATTCGATGAGCAAAAAAGTATTGATGAGGGGAATAATACAATTACCCTTCTGGCGTGGGGAAAGATTGTGCATGAAGATATTCTTAAGGACTTGAGGGCAGGTGGGCTTTTCACGAAGTATTTGATAGGGGAAATTCAAGCTGATTTTCTTGACTTCGATGAGCTTCCTGATATCGCTACGAGCGATAGACAACGCCTAGTCGAAGACGATTTGCGGTTTCAAAAAGTAAAACAGTTCGTCCAAGAAACGATACTAAGAGAGATTCAAAATCGATGGCAGAATTGGCGTGCCGAAGAAGCTACAACTAAGGCGAGATCGAACCCTAAGATTGACGAATGGTTCAGTAAACTTGGAAAAGATCAACAAAAAGTAGCTCGTGATCTTTTTACAAAAATAGAAACTCTGACTATCCCAGATAAAGATACGAAAAGAGAATTGTATCGACATGGAATTCTGGCGTTTGAAGCATTATCTTTAAAGGGAAATTTAGACGCATTGAGAGCGACTCAACACATCGAAGATTATGAAGTTTACTCCCAAATATTTTCGGGTTTAGATAATATCGAAGAAGCATACTACTATAACATCGTGAAGAGTAGGATAGAGGTACTCCGCGCTTTCGAGGATATGCTACCAGCTGCTAAGGAGAAAGTTCTTCAAAAATATATTTTTGATCATCTCTGGCTACTTGATCCATCATGGGAGAGAGCGAGCACTGAAGTGCGCATTGAAAAGAGCATCGTCTCCGAATGGGAAAAGATCCGCGCTAAACTTACTTCAGAGGAACGCAAAGGTCGTCTTGATATTCGATACAAAACCGCTGCTGGCAAACATATAATTATTGAGCTGAAAAAGTATGACGTTAAGGTTGGTACAACTCAATTGATTGATCAAGTGAGTAAATATCGGTCTGCGCTCGAAAAACTTCTCATTAATAAGTTCCATGAAGAGGAGCCGCACATCGAAATTATATGCATTATTGGAAGCAAGCCGGCAGATTATGATAGTGCCACTATTGATAATATGCTTGACTCAATTGGGGCTCGTTACATTACCTATGACACTCTAATTCGTCAAACGAAAGAGAGTTATGCCGATTATTTGAAGGCGCAAAAACGAATCGAAGAGATTCAAGCGATCGTCGATAGCATCGAATAATAGCTAACCGGGGCATTACGTCCCCGGCTCTTCCCTTCGGTCCCTTTGGGCCACGATCACTCACCACAACCCGCCCTACAAAGTCTGAACGTGATGGGCGGTGCGGCTGTTTCTAACACGCCTTTAACTCAAACCCCTAACTATATGACCCGAAAACTCTACTGCTGGGCATGCATACTCGCGGCGCTCCTCATAATGGGAATGCTGGTACCGAGGAATGCGAATGCGCAGTCCGCTCCGTTCGTATCGAAAACGCTGGCTAATGGGCTGGACGTGATCGTGATCGAAAACCACATGGTGCCGCTTGTAACGATCGAGTTCGTCGCGAAGAACGGCAGCTTCACTGAACCGCCGGAGTACAATGGCCTCTCGCATTTGTACGAGCACATGTTCTTCAAGGCGAACCAGGAATTGCCCTCGCAGGAGCAATTTATGAATGGCCTGGAGGACTTAGGCGGCTCGCTCGGCGTCAGCAACGCGACGACGAATCAGGAGCACGTTAACTATTTTATCGTCATTCCAAATAAGAATATGGCTGCCGGCATGGATTTTATGTCCAACGCCATTCGCACACCGCTCTTTGATAAGACCGAACTTGAGAAAGAGACGCATGTTGTTCTCGGCGAGTTCGACCGGAACGAAGCCGGGCCGGATTTCAAATTGCGTTATGCGATGGATAGCGCCGTGTGGTCGCCGGAATTATTTAGCCGCAAGCAGCAGCTTGGTTTGCGTCCGGCCATCCTTGCAGCTACGCCGGAGATGATGCACACGATCCAGCATCGTTTTTACGTTCCCAATAATATGGCGGTCATCGTTGCCGGTGATGTGAAGCCGGAAGCAGTCTATAAAGAAGCCGAAAAATATTTCGGTCCGAAGATCTGGCCGGCAGGTCCCGCGCCGTTCCCGAAATACGATCCGCCGGCGTTCCCGCCGATCACCAAGCAGCTTGTCGTGCGCGAAGGCCCGGAAATGCCTTATACCGAGATCAACATGACCTGGCAGGGGCCAAGCCTCGGGAAGGATAATGCCGATAGTTACGCCGCCGATGTGTTTCACACCATCATCAATCAGAAGAACAGTAAGTTCCAGAAAGCGTTGGTTGATAAGCGGCTTGCCTATCAGGTGAACTCCGGATGGTATTCGGAAAAGAATGTCGGCCCGATCCAGATCAATGGGTATCTGCCGATCAATGCCACGAAGAAGGCCATCAAGGCGATCGAAGAGGAAATTCCACACTGGACCGATGCCGATTATTATACCGATCAAGAGCTTGCTACCGCCAAGCGCATCATGGAAGGGGATCGCATCTATGAAACGGCTTCGGCTACCGAATTTGCAACGAGTTCACTCCCATTATGGTGGGCATCGGCTGGACTCGACTATTATCTTCATTATATCGAGAATGCGAAGAAAGTTACTCGCGCGGACATCAATCGCTATCTCAATCGTTGGATCGAAGGAAAAAATTATGTGCTCGGCGTAACAACCAATCAGCCTGCGCTCGACAAACTCAATCTTAAGCCGGAGGACGTTCTACAATGAAAACTTTAACACTTGCCCTTTTCTCCGCGCTCTTTGCGGTTTCTACAGTCTCGGCCCAGGCGCCGAACGATGTGCAGGATTTCACGAGCCACGGCGTTCATGTTATTCTTCGCACCTCGCACGCCAACCAGGTGATCGGCGCGATCTTAGGATTCGAAGGCGGACTTGCCTATGGTGAGACGGATAATGCTACGATCGCGGAGGGAACCTCCGCGCTCATCACAGCAAGCGGCAGCGACCGGTATCCGAAATCGGCCTATCGCGATTCACTCGCCGTGCTTTCGACCACGATCGCGGGTTCCGGGAACATCTATCACATGACGTTCACACTCCGGACGATCCGTCCGAGTTTCAATTCCGCATGGGATATTTTTGCCGATGTGATGAACCATCCGCATTACGATTCACTCGAAGCCGATAAGCTTAAAGAACAGGCGCTCAAAGCCATCGAAGGCCGCGATGCCGATCCCGAAAGCTATTCTGCATTCCTCGCGGATAGCATCTGGAAGGGAACATCGAAACTGAATCGCGTTCCAACCGAAGAGGAAGTGAACAAGATGACCATTGCAGATCTGCAAGCCTACCGCAACAGCCAGTTCCAACGTTCGCGCATGGTGCTGGTTATTGTAGGAGATGTTTCTCGAAAAGAGATCGAGGCCAAACTTGCCGCCTTCGACGCGCTCCCGCAAGGGAACTTCGGATGGCCGAAGATCGAGAAGATCTCCCCGGTCACCGATGGTTTCAAGTTCATTCCGAAGCCCGCAGATTTCCCGACCACGTACGTGAATATGCGCGCGGCTTCCACAAGCATGAACGAATCCGGATGGTGGGCCGAACGCGTTATGATCGAAATTCTTCAGGCTCGGCTTTTCGATGAGGTTCGTACCAAACGGAATCTTTCCTATTCCCCGGGAGCCTATCCGAACGGAACCTATTCTAATTTCGACATCGCGGTTTCTTTACAATCGGTGCTGCCGGATTCGGCTTCGCATGTCGTCTTCGATGAACTCCGGAAATTGCAGAATATCGAGGTCAGCCCGACCGATCTGCGCCATGCGAAGGAAGGACGCATCACGACGTTCTATTATGTAGCACAGGAAAACTTGCGACAGGCGCAAATTCTTTATACGGATCAGGTAGAAGGCGGGGATTGGCGGCTCTTTTTCAAGATCGTGCCCGAAACCGAAAAAGTTACCGCTCCGCAAGTGCAGGAGGCCGCGAAGAAATACTTCCATGGCCTTTCCTTTGTGCTGATGGGCCCCGACGGCAAATCCATGCGGGATGTGTATCGGTTCGAATAACCAAATGTAGCGCAAACGTTAGTTTGCATTTCCTGATCTTTCGGCCCGCATTTTTTGCGGGCCGATCTGTTTTAATCCCTCTCAAACACACCCGCAATCCCTTGCCCGACGCCAATGCACATCGTAGCAACGCCACGCTTCAGGTTCTTGCGCTTCATTTCATAGAGTAATGTGCCGACAAGCCTGCCACCACTCGCGCCGAGCGGATGGCCAATGGCAATAGCGCCGCCATTCGGGTTAACGATCGCCGGATCGAGGCCAAGTTCCCGTATCACAGCAAGGCTTTGGGAAGCAAATGCTTCATTTAATTCGAACAGATCAATGTCCTTCACATCTAACTTTGCTCGTTTCAAGGCTTTTTGCGTTGCATAGATCGGCCCCACGCCCATGCATCGTGGTGAAAGCCCTTCCACTCCGCTTGCGACGTACCTTCCAAGTGGTTCGATTCCAAGCCGCTTCACGACCGCTTCGCTTACGACGACGACGGCACTTGCGCCGTCGTTCAAACTGCTGGAGTTCCCGGCCGTTACCGAGCCGCCTTTGCGGAATGCCGGCTTTAGTGTTGCGAGCTTTTCGATCGTCGTATCGCTGCGTGGCTGTTCATCCTGCGCGATGATTGTTTTTCCTTTTCGATTCTCAATTGTTACTTCGATCAGTTCATCGTTGTAATCGCCACGTTCCTGTGCAGCAATCGCACGTCGATGTGATTCGAACGCGAATGCATCCTGATCTTCACGAGCGATCTTCCATTGCCCGGCGACATTCTCCGCCGTTTCTCCCATGGATTCGAGAGGGAACATTGCTTCATGCCTTGGATTGGGATAGCGCCATCCAAGCGCAGTGTCATACGCGGGAATGTTCCCAAACACCGCGCCGCCCGATATATTTTTCGGAAGGGAATACGGCGCGCGTGTCATGCTTTCAACGCCGCCCGCAATAATAATATCGGCTTCGCCCAATTTGATCGCTCTCGATGCTTGAATGATCGCATCCAGCGACGAGCCGCAAAGCCGATTGACGGTCACGGCAGGAACCCGCTCCGGAAATCCAGCCAGAAGTACAGCCATGCGCGCAACATTTCGGTTATCTTCACCCGCTTGGTTCGCACAGCCGAAAATAACGTCGTCAATTTCGGCGGTATCAATTCCCGCCCGTTCTGCGGCGGCTTTCATAACGAGCGCAGCCATGTCATCGGGACGCAGATCTTTCAGTGCGCCGCCATATTTCCCAAAGGGCGTGCGGCAGGCGGAGAGGATGTAAGCGTTTGGCATGGTCTGAACCCTGATTTGAAGAGATTAAGAAGATTGAGGAATGAAATGTTGGCCGCTCTCGGCATGTCTTCGTAAAAGTGTTGCCACGCGATACCGCTCGCTGCCATATTCTCCGGCCAGTGCATCGAGCATAGCGACGATGGCACCCGCGCCGATCTCGTCGCACCATGCAAGCGGGCCTTTCGGATAATTCGTTCCGAGCTTCATCGCGGTGTCAATATCTGCAGCAGTTGCAACGGACTCCTGTACGGCGAAGGCTGCTTCGTTAATAATCATCGCTAACGTGCGCGGGAAAACTCCGGCGATAGCATCTCCAATAAGTTCTCCCCTTTTGCCAAGTAACGCGAGAAACTTCTCTGCGATTTCTGTGTAATGGCTGGGTTCCTGTGCTCCGAATGGTAATGAAAACTCGACGGATTTTTGGTTCTCAGAATAATGAGGCAGGATCGGCATTCCGATGATACGAGTTCCGGGCTTGGAAGCTCGTTGTGCGGCAGTTGCGCTCATCGTGAGTGTGTTGCAAACGATGGGAACATTCGTCTGGAATTTCGAAAGATATTCTGCCTTTCGCACGGGATCGAGGAACGTAAGACCAAGCACGAGATCGGGTTCGCTCGTTACAAGTTCGAGATGTTCGATCGAGGAGAAATAGGATGTGAATGACGGAAGATATGGTTCGTCCGCGAACAGTTGGATTTTCAAAATTTGTATTAAAAAGTTATCCTTCCAATTTTGCGGCGAGCACGGCTTTTGTTTGCGTTTCGCGATAGACTTGCAGTTTATCGCGCAACTTCATATCGCTGATAGCGAGCATGGCTATTGCAAGCAATGCAGCGTTCTTGGCGCCGGCCTTGCCGATGGCAAGCGTTCCGACGGGAATTCCAGCAGGCATTTGTACGGTCGAAAGCAGTGAATCCATGCCTTTCAATGCCTGCGATTCGATGGGAACTCCGAGCACCGGCAGAAGCGTCTGAGCCGCAAGCACGCCCGCGAGATGTGCAGCGCCACCCGCCGCACCGATGATGACTTTCAGTCCGCGTTTCTGCGCTTTCGTGGCGTACTCCGTCACGGCCGCAGGTGCGCGGTGTGCGGAGAGCACTTTATACTCATGCGCCACGCCGAATTCTTCCAGAATTTTGTGGGACTCGCGCATCGTATCCCAATCCGACGCGCTCCCCATGATAATACCGACAATAGGTTTTGCCATTGATTAATTATTAGATTGAAGTGCGCTTAACAGAGCGGGGGATGGCGTGGTTTCTAACGGGAATTGGATCAATGTCAGAGTCGCTTTTTCCAATATCCAGCCTTCCGCTTTTGATGTGCGAGCGCAACGATCACGATCTCCGCCTCCTCAATGGAGTAAGGTATCGAGAAAGGAAATGGAGAGAGAAATTTAACTCTCACGTTCTCGTCGAGAATCGGACAAAGGAATGGATTCTCGCTAATTTCTTCGATGGTGCTCTTCAGAAGATTGTCAAAACGTTCTGCGGATTGAGGGCTGTGCTCATTCAGATAGTATGCAACCGCTTCGACGATCTCCTGATCGACTGCCGAAGTATTTCGAATCCTCATGCTCGGGTTCGGCGGGCATCCTCGATCATGCGTTTCGTTTTTGCGAACGTTTCGGATGGATCGACGGTAGGCATTTCTCCATTTCGGTAGGCAACGAGACGGCGTTTTGCTTCTTCGAGCCAATCTGTCATGTTCGGGGTTCTTGCAAGATTCTCGACGAGTTCCTCTGCAAGAAGTGCCTGACTCGCCGGGTCGAGCTCGAATGCTTCATCACGAATGGCTTCTCTGTTTCTGTCCATGAAATTCTAACCTATCGTTTCTATCCAAAGTGCCCGATGGCAATCACCACCCAGCCGCCTTCAACTCCGCTCTCACGCGAAGCGAATTCACAAGATCCGATACCCGCTCGATCTTTTGCTTGCGCATAAAATCAGCAAGGCCTTCGGCTACACGAACACCGGCATCGGGATAAACAAAATTTGCGGTGCCGACCTGCACCATATCAGCGCCGGCAATGAAAAATTCCACAGCGTCTTCAGCGGTTACTATTCCGCCCATGCCAATCACTGGAATTCCACACGCTTTACGCGCCTGATACACTTGTGCAAGCGCGATCGGTTTTATCGCCGGGCCGGAAAGTCCGCCTGTGACGGTATTGAGCCGTGGTTCGTGTGTGTAAATATCGATCGACATGCCAACGAGGGTGTTGATGAGGCTGACAGCATCGGCGCCCGCGCGTTCGCATGCTTGTGCGAATGGCGCAACGCTCGTGACGTTCGGCGTGAGCTTTATCATCAGGATGCGATCCGTCGAAGCGCGAAGAAGTGTAGTCAGTTCTTCCGTTCGCTCGACATTGGTTCCGAATGAGAGTCCGCCATCTTTGACATTCGGGCAGCTAATGTTGATCTCATATCCTGCAAGATTTTCCACCGCGTTCGCTTCGATATGTTCGAGTACGTCGCGGTATTCTTCCATCGAGGATGCCGCAATGTTCGCAATGATCTTCGTATCGAATTGTGCGAGATAAGGGAGCTTTTCCTTTACGAACGTATGCACCCCCACATTCGCAAGCCCGATCGAGTTCAGCATCCCGCTCGCTGTTTCGATAATGCGGTGCGGCGGATTGCCCATGCGGGGTTTCCAACTTACCGATTTGGTAACGATGCCGCCTAATTGCTCGATGTCGCACCATTGTTTTGCTTCCGCGCCATATCCGAACGTCCCGCTCGCAACAAGGACAGGATTTTTAAATGTGACCGTGCCAAGTTTGACACTAAGATCAGGCGCGACTTTGCCATTCGTTGCGGAAGAGTTTTTCATAACACGATCTCCTTCGCATTGAATGATGGTCCTTCCGTGCAAACGAGCCTGAAGCGCCGTCCCGATTGTTCAAAAATAGATTCCTCATTTCGAACGGGACATCCCTGGCATATTCCAATGCCACACGCCATCTCTGTTTCGAGGCTAAGTTCGCACGGAATTCCAAACTCTGCCGCAAGCGATTGTGCTGCACGCATCATAGCGGTTGGGCCGCAGGCGAAGATTTTAGGTTTTTCGATACCGTCTTTTTCAAGAAAAGTGCGAAGCAGCATCACGTTCGATCCGTGAAATCCTTCGGAACCATCATCGGTCGCGATATGCAGATTCGAAAGCCGATCTCGTGCAATAAGCGATGCGGTGCGCGCACCATAAAATGTTTGGAACGAAATTTCTTCGAGTTCCAGCGCGCGCGTGAGCATCGGCATCGAGGCCACACCGACACCGCCGATGAGCAAAATGGCCGTCTCATAATCGGCCGATTGATACATCCACGGTTTTCCGAGTGGGCCGAGGACATCGAGTTCCTCACCCTCGCGGGTTTCCGCAAGAATTCCGGTTCCACGACCGTGCGCTTGCACGATAATTTCTGCTTCATCGCCTTCCGACCAATAGACGGAGAACGGCCGTCGCAGCATCGGATCGCCAAAGCCAACTTTTGGCAGTACATTAACGAATTGTCCGGCGAGCGTTTCGCGCGCAATGCGTGGGTTCTGGAAACGAAGCGTCACCAATCCCGGCGCGATCACACGCCGTTTGGTGACAAGAGAGCGTTGGGATAAAAATAGATCGGCCATTAGTGCGGCGGTGCCGGTGGGGGAATGGGTGGAGGCGCGCCCCCGTTCGGCGGCGGTGGAGGCATGTTCGGCGGAACTTTCGCCCCAGGCGGAAGCGGTGGCTGCATGGGAACCGGCTGACCTGACGCTGGCGGAGTATTGCCAGGATTTTGTAGCATACCAGGAACCCGTTGTGGCACTGATTGCGGCGCATTGTCCGGATCGGGAGGCGAAACTTGCGGCGTTGGATTGAGCGTGTGTGTAGGAGTGTGGGGAACCGCAGGCGTTGCGGCATCGGCAAGGCGAGGTCGAAGAGCGAACGCATAGGAAGAATATGGATACTCCTTCATTATACGCCGGTAATAGACGAGCGCGCTGTCGTAGCGAGCATTTTCCTCGTAACTTTCTCCAATCGCATAGAGCGAGCGCGGCGCAACATCTTCCTGCGAAAAGTTGGTAACGATCGCGAGCAGTTCCGGTTTTGCAAGGTCTATTCCGCTTGTTCGAAGTAATTTATAGGCATCGAAATAGGCCAGTTCTCCTGGGGAGTTCCTGGAAGAGGTGACGTAAAGCACTCTGGCTTGTTCGGCATACATCGTTTGGCCATAACGCGAGAGCAATTCATGCAGCAGCGAATCCGCGACTGCTTGATTTTTTTCCTGATGTTCCAGTTCAAGCCATGCAAAGAGCGTTTTTGCACGGAGTGCAGTTCGGCCCGTATCCACGGGGCCTAAGTTCATCGTGTCGGCAGTTCGGTATTCTGTTCGCGCTTCGGGAATTTCGCCGAATGTCTCGTAGGCGCGTCCCAGCTCATAATGTGCGGTTCCCGCTCGGAACCGGAGGCTATCGACAAAATGCACGGTGTCGGCAACCACCAATTTTGGCGGTGCTTTTAGCTTTAAGCGCTTTTCGACTTCCAGCACCCGCACCGAATCCACCTGAGTCAGTTTTGGTGGCGCTTCGGGCCGCCAGCGCGCGCCGAGCACTTCCTGCACGGCCTTCAGATGAATGTCATCGTCGGTTTGACCCGGCACCTTCACATCGGCATGAGTGCGCGATGGCGTTCGTTGTTTCAATGCCGCTTCGAGCGTGTCGATATGAATAAGTTCCGCATGCCACTGCGCATAGCTTGCGAGCGAATTGGCATGGTCGGACACATATTCGTTCATTGCCGTCGAGGAAAAATCCTTCGTGCCGACGAGCACGGCGGCAATGTGCGCGGCCGTATCGTACTGTCCCATTTCGCGGTAGATCTCCGCCTGACGGAACTTTGCGCGGGAGATCATCTGCGCGCTGGAATTTTTATACGTCGTGTCGATCGTATGATATTCCATTTGCAGCGGATGCTCGTAGGTATCGCTGAAAACAGTAGAGCGTAGATCGTTTCCGACCGCTTTGCGGGCGATCAACTCATCGGTATAAGCAAGTTCATAGCGCGCAGCCGCTGCCGAGCCGCCATATTTCACATGCGCGATCACGAACGCAAGTTCGGCTTTTGCAGCGTCTAACTGTCCTTCCTCGCGAATGGAAAGCGCATGCGCCACGCGGGCTTCGCCGGAAAGCCAATCATCCTTCGCAGATTGTGCGGCGGTTTGGAACGCGGTTTCTGCCAGCGTCCAGTCGCCATTCAGATAATCCACCGCGCCTTCCTGATAGGCCAGTCGAGCAAGCTCTTCGTCCGTCAGTCCGGCTTCCGCTTTGTGAAGTTCGGCGGCGATCGCGGAAAGCGAATCTGGATTTTTTGCGTAGATCAGTTCCGCTAATGCGCGATGCACGCTCGAAGCGGTCGCGGGATCTTTCGCATCGGCAGTGGCGGCGATGCTGCGCTCCAATTGCATCGCGGCGGTATCGACATCGTGATTGATGAGCATCGAACGCGCGAGGAACACCTGCACCTGCGCGCCGTATTTCGTCTCGGGATAATTCGCAAGCAATTCTCGGAACTTCCGTTCCGCGCCGATAAAATCGTTCTTGTAAAATTGCGCCTTGCCCACGATGAACAGCGCGTCCTCTTTATATTTCGTGCCTTTTTTATCGGCGAGCACCTTCGAACCAAGAATGATCGCCGAATCGAGATGCGGGTTGTTCACCTGCTTCGTCGCGCTGAGTGATTGCGAGAACGAGGGCGTGATCGGGTCCGCATGGCCCGCGCGAAGGCCGCGCTGCCGCATCTGGTATTCTTCGTCGAGCCAGCGGTGGTTCAAAACGGCCACCGCGCCGTTCGCATTTTGCGCTACGATCGCCCGCTGCTGGGCTTCGTATGCCTCGATATGCGTTTGGGCAAGATAAACAGTATTGAAATACGTGGAGAAATTATGCCACCACGAGCAGCCCGAAAACGCCGCACCCACGGCTATAAAAGCCGCCGCGAGCGCAAACGAGAAAAGTGACTTTCCGGGGTGGAGCATGACCTGTTCGATAACGCCCCGAAAAATCACTTCGTTCGTGAGGCGTTATTCCTTCACTAACTTTACCGTTTGCACTTCGCCGTAGGCGGTGAGGATGCGGGCGTAATATGTGCCCGGTGCCAAACCCGCAAGCGAAATGGGAACCGATTTATTCCCCGGCTCGAACAGGCTCTCGAAATTAACGCCAGAAACCTCATGCCCCAGCAGATCGAATAGCTCGATCTTCACATACGCTTGCTTGCTGATGCCAAAGGAAATTACCGTTCCATCATGCGCTGGATTTGGATTGGCGGTGGCATTGGAGATAATGCTGGGTGGTGGTGTGCCACTCACTGTTGCATAAAGGAAATGCTTTTCTAACAATTCCTTAAGACCCTGCTGAATGGAATCCAAGGGAGGAAGTGTCGTATCGAGAGGAACCATCGTGTCATTTAGCCACGACTGATACTGAGACGCGCGTGTTGCGTAGAATTGATTTTGGAGAAAGGGTGTATCGCAAGTCGTGTTTTGTATAAGCCAACGACCGATTGACATTCCACGATTCTCTTCCTTCCAATAGAGCGTTTCAGATGTATCACTCGGCGAATGAAAAGTGCCAGCAATCGCCTCGACACAAGCGCAGAAATATTCCGGATTTGTGGTATTAAGATAAAGCACAGACTCAAGCCATAGACGGCCTTGTACCCAAAGAGTTGTGTCTGTTCCGGCAAGAGGTTGTAGTGCTGTGCTAAACTCCTGAAACATCGCCGGTGCCCAATAGTTGTTATAGCAGGTTTCAATGAATTTTTTTGTTGTGTCGTATAGCTGTTGCCATTTCCCAGATCCAGAATAGTTATAGATTTTGAAACGCAAAGAATCACAGTTTTCTGTATCATCAGAAACCGAAAAATTTGTATCCTTTCTGGATTCGATTATGCTTGTGCAGCCAAGGCAACCCGCGCTTGCAGGACACACAGCATCGGTTGGAATTGAGCTTGAATCTAAACGAACTCCTCCAGAAGTTGCTGTATAGCTTAGGTCACCACTAACACCACCAGCGTCATTTTCGCCAGATTTCCAGTAACACTGAACGCATGTGCAACCTGTACTGCAAGAAGATGATTGAGAATATGGATCAATGTTATTGCCCCACCAATTACCGTCAATAACATCTATATTGTCGGTAACAGCATATGTAGCAATAAGAAGTGGGTGCAACGGAAAGGCGGGATCCGTGCTTGTATAATAAATATTATTTTTGCCTTGCTCAAGATCCATTCCAAACCCTTCCAATGTAATTACCGAAATGGCTTCTCCTTCGACAGGATCGAAAGTTTCCCCGGAGAAAGAATTATACGCGCCCGATAACCTTGGATTTCCGGAAAGTTGACCCGTGCTATTATGGTTAACATCAAGTGCTGTTTCCCGATATGCCGTTACTGAATTATATAGCTGGAATGAATTGTCATTTGAAAAACAATCGATGCCAATGTCGCAGTGCGTGATTTTATTCAAGCTAATCACGCCGCCGCCAAAATTTGCTGAAATTCCGATCTCGTCAGCATTCGGTGGGTCGTTTGTTGTATTCTCATGCTCAAGTCCGCTGATGATATTGCCGCAAATGACGGAATAGGTTTTGGGAGGAGTAAGTCCGTTCCAACGCATTCCAATTCCAACATCGTATCCATCATCAGAAATAGTATTGTTCAATACCATTGCAGTGGAATTTTCAAGCCCGATCGCACTGCTGCCAGTGCCAAACTGTGCTCTGTCTGTTGCCGATTGAGCATTAAGATCTACGTTCCAATTCCCAGAGTATGTGAACTGGTTGTTGCTAATGACTGGAACGGTGTACTGAAGGTAATCTTCATTCCATGGCCCCGTAGCATTGTCGTCAAAATTCTTAAAGTAAATTCCATACGGAGCAGGAATATTTGTCAGTGAGTGTGTGGTTCCGATCAGGGTATCTACCATTTCATCACTGACCGAAAAGTAATCAACATCCGGCGCGAATGAGCCAAAGGTGTTTCCATCGATTATTACTGCCCCGTACCAAGCAGTGATTGGGTCTAGGTCATTCTCAACAAAGATGCACTTATTGCGAATGTTCTCGAAATCACAGCCGTCCGAAATTTTCAATTCGCTAGAGCCTGCACTGGGATCTATTGCATGAATCTCAATTGCAGAGCAACTACATCCATCGAACTTCACGATGCCAAATGTTTCCGCATCATAATTTCCAATACGAAGTGGGTGCCCAAAAAGTAGTTCGCTTGTTCCCGAAGGATCGGAATTTTGGATGTTTACATTTGTGGCAAGGAACTGTTGTGGTGCAAAACTCGAAGCATGACCGAAATCGACTGTCATTATCACCCGTCGAGAGAATGCGGGGTCAGTAGTAGAGTAGGGAATATTTCCTTGCAGCTGGCCATTAGTCAAAGTGGAGAAACCGAGTAATGTCATGTGACCAGTTGCGGAACCAATTGTCGTGCCGGACCTAGTGGGATACACTGATGGTTCATAGAGCACGTCAATAGTTCCGATATTGGAGATCAGTGTTCCAACCTCACCGCCAGAGAGTGCGCCGGTTACGCCTCCACCCATATAGAAATCTGCACCACCATGGACATTTAAGGTTGCGTATTGCCGTCCATATTCAGTATAGCCCCCTTCAAGATCAATTGTACCCGATCCATACCCATCTGCTGAGCCATCGGTGAACGGTGTTGCAATGCCAGTTTGATTTCCTAATGCGTCATGTGTTGCGTTCAGCCCCCAATAATCAAAAGTTGAAGCGAAATTAACAGTAACTCCCTGCCCAGAACCAGGAAAATTAAAATAGAAATAAGGCATAACTGCAAGGGTTGCCCCTGTATAATATCCGAAATCATAATCGGAATGAAGAATGTCATCTCCAACTTTAAGTACAACATTGGAGCCGGTGAAAGTAAGTGTTCCAACGTATGGACTTAGCGTTGGGAGTATTAGTAGTGATGGTGGTGAATAGAGTCCGTTAGTGCCATCGAGACTCGGCGGGCCGTAGTTCGGGTCGGTCCATACGGTCATTCGGCTTACTGGTACTTCGAATGCGGAAGGAGTAACAATTGTTGCACCCACCGTTCCGCCATGGTTTGATCCAGTGCTCGATCCATCGGTTACATAGCATTGGTCAGTAACGAGCGTATTCTTATCAATCGCTTCATCAAAAGTGCGGTTCATATCGCGCGCATAAAAGTGAACGCCTTCCTGCGTACGCCAGTGAACATGAATCCCCATTTGATTGATGGCGGCAACATAGCAACTATTTACATCCAAAGCTGGATAACTTTCAAGCATACTGTGTATGCCTCCTGTTTGATTCAGTACGAGGCGAGTATCGTCTGTCAGACCATCGGGTTGTGGTGGATATGCTGCCTTTACGTCTGAGCCACGAACAATGCATAGCGGATAATCGTGTATTGAAGGGATAAAAGTATATGAAAGATCATACTGGTAAAGGCAATGAAATTCATCGATAGAATGCCAGCCAGCCTGATTATCGTATGGGTCAGCAAATGCAACAATTGCATGGTCGATGACCGGCGGATCTATATTTGTAATTCCAGTTTCTGCCGGTATCGGCGAAGGGGCTATAACCAAAGGTTTTGTTCCCGCAACGAAGTTTGCAGTTCCAAAAATGTTGGTAGGTGCGTAAAAGATCAGCCATGTATTGCTTAAACCGCCCGTCGTCGTTGTACCACTGCTAACCGTTGCATAAACTGCAAGCGTCGATGTTCCTCCGACAATACTGCTTCGAAGAATCCGTGCATGCATCGGGATGCTGTATGAGTCCACCTGACCGGGTGGCCCCACACTCGGATCCCAAAAGGTTAGTGATAATGGCGCGGGAATGGATAATACTCCACTGCTATAACTCGAAACCATAATTTTATTCGTCGTTTGATCGATGTATGCGACATCGAAAGCGGGGTAAGTTCCACCTCCTCTGTTATTTCGAGGATCGCATGTGATGGTTGGATTTACACATTTATCGCCACTGCCTGGTATCATCATTGGAAACCCTGCAACAGGCGTCGCGGAACCAATCGGCACGACGGTCACCCAAATTTGTTCATTTGATCCCGGAGGAGTCGCAGGAATGGAACCCCAGACGATATAAATAAATGATGCGTCGGCACTGACATCGAAAACATCGTGCCAATCGCCTGCTAAGGCTGTGATCATGTTCGGTCCGACCGGGATAGGAAGCCAGTCCGTTAGTGTGGGTGGGCCTGCGGGAGCAGTATGAATCGAACTGCTGACAACTTTCATGTTCCCAGGGGAAGAGAGCGATGTCCATGGAGTCGGATTTGAAAGAAATGAAAGAGAAATATCCACATCTGCCGAAGTAAAGCCACTCTGAACGAATGCTGTCCCCCCACTATTTGCCCAAATAAAAGCAACCATACCATCGAGATTAGCCACTGCTTTAACCTGGGCTGGTGATGGGATAGGGTTTGAAGTTGGGAACGTTCCACATTGCACGACACCTGGCGGAATACATTGTGGGTGATGCGTTACATCAGTAGAAATATACCCGGTAGAAGGCTGATAAAGTCCATTGCCGAGAAGGTACCATCCGGACGGGAACTCATCCGACCCGAGCGATCCAGTGTTTAAATTAGTACCTTTACCTGGAGTGGTGCTTAACGTCCACTGCCCGTATCCGTTAGCTGCGAGGCAGCTCATTGAGAGCACAGGAACTGGATCTGCTATTGAAGGATTGCCATAGCTTTGTTCATCGGTGGCTTGCTGTACGCGAAAGTTATACTCAGTATTTGTGATAAATGTTTGCGCTCGTAGCCTTCCGGCGCTGATCGAGCAGGCAAGAACAAGAGCTAAAATAAGTGAGTAACGAGCGTTCGAATGGTTCCGTATCATATTGAAGATTCCATAAGGTTAAAAAGTGAAAACACGTCCGTCAAGACCTACGGCGGGCGATGGGAAACGATTGGCTATTACAAAGATACACACAAATAACGGGAAGCGTTCGAAAAGCACAGGAATTGTGTGTTTTCTCTGGGCAAAGCAATCGCTCCCTTTCAGAAGTTTCGTAACTTCGTAGCGTGGAAATGACAACGAAGGATCGGGAGCAGGAAAAACGGGCGCACGAATCGCACGCGATGGAAACGCCGGTAGAGCAATTTATCGATGACGAGCTGATCCATGCTCATCGTCATTCGGGGCATTCGCTGCCCTGGAGTTCGCGCGGGCCAGCGGAAATGGGGCCGCTGCCGCTTATTGTCGGCGTTACCGGCCACCGCGATCTGCGCACGGAGGATATGCCCCGCCTTGTGGAGCTTGCGGATGCCGAGTTTTCGCTGCTCCGGACGCTCTATCCCTCCACGCCGCTTACGCTGCTTTCCGCGCTTGCCGATGGCGCCGACCGGCTTGTGGCGCGCCTGGCGATCGAGTCCGGAATGCGGCTTGCCGTCGTGCTGCCGATGCCCGTCGAGCTATACGAGACCGATTTCGACGATGAATCCAAGGAAGAGTTCCATACCCTTCTTGCCAAAGCGGATTATTGGACGGAGCTTCCCATCGTTCGCGGCCTTACGCGCGAGGATATTCGCGAGCACGGATTTAATCGCGAGCAGCAATATGCGCAGGCCGGGGCCTATCTTGCGGCGCACAGCGCCATCCTGATCGCGCTGTGGGACGGAGTGGAACTGAATAAGGTCGGCGGCACGTCCCACGTGGTGCGGTTCAAGCTGGAAGGTATTCCGGAACCATTCGCGCCGCCGCATAGCGAACTCGATGCGCCGGATAGCGGTCCCGTCTATCATATCGTCACGCCGCGCCGATCGAATCCGCATCCGGCACACGCCTTTTCCGTAAACCGGTTGTATCCCGCCGGATTTGCCTCGCTTGGCGAGGCGGGCAAAGCCTATCACGATATTTATTCGCGGATGGAAACCTTCAACGAGGACGCCATCAAGTATTCCGGCGAACTCAAGGAGCATTATCGCGCAAGCAAGGAATATCTGTTCCCCTCACGCGCCCATGCACGCCTTAGCGAGCACGTTAAACCGAGGAAACGTCATCATCGTGCGAAGGATCATGCAAGTACGAATGCTCATGCGGCTCCGCATTCGAACAAAAGTAAGGAACCCGATCCCATGCCATCGATGATGCGGGAGGATCTGGATTTTTACGCCATTGCCGATGTGCTCTCCCAGCGGTTCCAAAAGCGCACAAAGACCACGCTGCAATTGCTGCTCATGTTCGTGTTTTTCGCGGCACTGTTCTATGAAATGTATTCGGAACTGTTCGAAGAGCCGGTCATGCTCTTGCTGTATCTCGGAATGTTCGTGCTGTCGTTCATTTGTTATTACTGGGCGGCGAAGAAGGCGTACCAGACGAAATATCTCGATTACCGCGCACTGGCCGAGGGTCTTCGCGTGCAGTTTTTTTGGGAGATCGCCGGAGTTCCCGATTCCGTAGCCGATTATTATATGCGCAAGCAGCGCAGTGAACTGGACTGGATCCGCCATGCCATCCGCACCTGCACGATCGAAAATACGCCGCATAAAATTGGCAGCTCGGACGAACATGCCGCCCAGCTTATCGAAACCGAACAAAGCCTGAAGGAGCATCACGCGGCACAGAAAGAACGGCTCGATCTGGCGCTAAAATTTTGGGTCGAGGATCAGGCGAAATACTTTGCCAAGTCCGCACACCGAGATCACGACAGCCTGCATAAACACGAGCGCACGACCACGCTGCTCTTTGGCGGCGCGCTGCTCATGGCGGCCATGCAGACCTTCTTAGGCGGTATGCCCACGCATTATTTATTGCTTGGCATAGGAATTTTTCCCGTCATCGCCGCGATCCTCCAAAGCTTTTTACAGAAGAATGCCATCGCGGAACACAAGCGCCAGTATGACCGCATGAGTGTGTTCTATCACCGCGCTGTTGTCCATTTGCAAAAACTGATCGGCGAAGACCGGTTAGCCGACGCCCGGAATTTCCTTGCCGAGCTTGGCCGCGAAGCACTTGCCGAGAACGGCGACTGGATCCTCATGCACCGCGACCGTCCGCTCGAAGTACCGAAGGGAGCGTAAAAAAAATACTCTCCCCTTTGGGGCGAGGTTGGGTGAGGGGTCGTTATTCCTTCACAATCTTCAACGTTTGAACTTCGTTGTTTGCTGTGGCCATTCGAAGGTAGTATGTGCCGGTTGGTACGTTCGTCATATCGAGTTGGATGGTATGGGAACCCTGCTCGAATACGCCATTGTAGCCTACACCGGCTACTTGCTGACCGAGAACAGCATAGACGCCAATATTCATGTAAGCCTCCCGCCCAATCGAAAGCGCAACATTCGTGGAATTCTGGAATGGGTTTTCCATTATGCTCGCGCTTAAAATAATTTGCGGGCCAAGCGCTGTATAATTCGCAACTGCCGCGAGTGATAGCAGTGTGTCTAAGCCCAAATCATGGAGCGTGGGAATGGTCGAATCGAAAACTTCACCTTTATGCGAGGTGTCGCTCCAATAGTTCCATTGCCCCTCAAGGTTATCGAGATATCCTGCTGAGTCAGGTCTAATATTAAATGCGCAGCGGGGGTTATCCAGAAGGAATTTAAAAATCGTCCGATTGTCCCGGTAATTTGGTGTTTGGTTGCTATTATTATATTTGACGCACAATAAAGGAACCCCATAGCAGAACCATCGGTCATCACTGCGAAGACCAAGTCCATAGAGTACAAAATTGAAAATGCTATCGCGGCCCGCTTGTGTTTGTACTTCGGTATTCCATGAACCGTTATAGCCACCCCAAGTTTGACCCGCATTTGCGTTTACATAACAGTGCCTGATGTACCATTGCATAGTATCATATGCTTGACCTAAATTTTCCATATTCTGTTCCCAAAGGAATACTGCCCCAAAAGCATTTCCGCATGAATCGACATTGCTCTGTGCTCTGGATCGTTGACCTATGAGCAGGAAAACGGCTATGAGAAAGATCGACGATATTTTTTTCACTCTTTCACCACTTTTTTTAGAGCAGCTTCCTTTGCGATTCATCATGATTATTCGATGAGCATCAAAGAAGTTACTTCTCCCTAATACAAGAACGCACTGGGTCGTCGGGGTTACAAATAAATCTTTTTTAGAGAAAAGCATTGCTGTGAGAAACATACCTATTCCCACCTAAATCAGCTTTTTTGAATGAGAGAGTCTTGTTTTATGTTGCATGTAATTATAATTGCTGGGCTGGAAGCACCTACCTATAAGCATCGACTACACATAGCATTTTAGCACTCAGCACTTTCCCATGTTTCCACGTTTTGCATTCGGTTTTGGATATTTGATCCTGCTTTTGGTGGCGGGGATGGCGGTTCTTGGCATTTTTTTTATGCACGGCACGGTGCCGGTGTACACGGGCACGGCTGCGGTCGCGGGCATTTCGGGGATGATCGACATTGACCGCGATAGCTATGACATACCAAATATCCATGCCGCCACCGAACGCGATGCGTATTTCGGCTTAGGCTATGCCGAGGCGCAGGATCGGTTGTTCCAAATGGAGCTTGCGCGCCGCGTGGGTGCGGGCCGGATGTCGGAAGTGTTTGGGAACCGCTCGCTGCAAATTGATGAGTGGTCTCGCACGATCGGGTTTTCGCGCATCGCCGACCAAATGTGGCTGAAGGCCGGACCGCATACGCGGGAAGTGCTCACGGCGTTCATCGGCGGCATCAATGCCTATCTTCGCGATCACCGAAAGCATTTAGGTTTCGAGTTCGATGCGCTCACGCTGGTTCCCGAAAACTGGCGCCCGCAGGATTGCCTTATGATCGGGCGGCTGATGTCGTGGGAAATGAATTTCTCCGCGCTGACGGATGCGGCCTTCAGCGATTTTTCTATGGTGTTGGATTCGGCGCATCTTCACTCGCTCTTTCCCGTCTATCCCGAGGATGGCGCCACAGTCCTTGGCGGCGCGAATCCGAATACGTTCGTATCGAATTATCTTGCCGCGCCGCGCGCTCCCATTAATATAGTTCACCCGCCCGTAAAGCCGCCTAACACCGCGCTAAAAATACCGGTGCCATTGCATCGTCTTGGCGCGGCGGCTCATTTCGCGAACGATTATGCCGAGATGTTCCGTAATGCCAGCGCGTTCGACAGCACGGTTGGTGCAGTCGTGGGCGGCGGCTCGAATTGTTTCGTTGTTTCGGGTTCCCACACGGCGAGTGGCGCTGCTCTGCTGGAGAACGATACGCATTTGCAGTTGGAATCGCCTTCGCGGTGGTATCTCGCGCATCTTACGAGCGACGATGGAATGAATGTTGCCGGATTTCTCATTCCCGGCATGCCTGTCATCCTCGCAGGCCGAACGGCTGATCTTTCGTGGGGCATCACGAACGGCATGGCCGATGAATGCGATTATTTTACCGAGCATCCTGATTCGACAGGAACGAAATATCAGCTTCCGAACGGCGCGATGCAAGCGTTCACCGTCATCCACGATACGATCCGCATCCGCGACTCTTCGCGCATGAGCGATCAGATGGAAAAAAGGTCGTTACATTCGATGCCGTTCACCGTTCGGATGTCGGTGCATGGCCCGATCATGACGGGAATTCATCCCGAAGCGATCGAAAGTGCATTTTATAGCGACGTGCGCGCTGGCGGGGTTCCGAAAAATTCCATGTTCTTCCGCGAGGCCAAACCCGTAGCCATGATGTGGAATGGGGAATATGCGCTCACCGATGAGCTTTCCGGTTTGCTCGATCTTCCGCGAGCAAAGACTGCCGCAGAAGCGCGAAAAGGTATGAGCAGTTTTGCGACGCCCTGCCTCAATCTGTGCCTTGCGGATGCGCGCGGGAACATTTCGTACCAATATATCGGCAGGCTTCCGCGCCGCGCGGGCAGTGAATCGCGCCAGATGCTGCCCCGCGATGGGACAAATCCCGAAGATCAATGGAAAGGATTTGTCTCGATGGCCGATCTTCCCACGCTAACGAATCCGGCGCGGGGGTATCTTGTCTCTGCGAATAACCCTCCAGAAAAAGACCGCCCGGTTCCCATCGGCATGAATTGGGAACCCTCCTCGCGCGCAGATCGCATCAGCGAACTGCTTCAAGACCATCCACGCCTGGATGCAGGCTATGCCCAAAGCATTCAGACGGATATTATCAGCGGGTATGATCTTCATCGCGTGCTGCCCTATCTGCTGGCGCTTTATCCAGACCCCAGCCCGCCGCGGCTTACCGCCGATAGTAGTTCGCAATTTCGTTTGGACTCGATGCGGCTCGCATGGAAGGAAGATTCCCTTTTTCGGCATACCACGATCGGCGATAGTGTGCTGAAGTATGTGCACAAAAATGATTCGATCTGGATTGCAGAGCATCGCCCGGTTGGGAACCGAGCTGGTTTAGCAAAAGAGAATGTCGATCCGTTCACAGCGCAGGTGCTGAACTATCTTCGTAACTGGGATGGCGGAATGCGCGCGGAGGAGATCGCGCCGGCGATCTATTCCGTTTTTCTCAACCGGCTGATCTATAACACGTTTTACGAGACGCTGACCGTGAATGGATCCGCGCCCGAACGGTACAATGAATTTATCTTATTACAGGATGTGCCGCTGCAAGCGCTTGCCCATCTCTTGCCGGACAGCGCGAACGTCTGGTGGCATGGCAGAACGGGAACTGGCCGCGATGCGATCGTACAATCCTCCTTCCGCGAATCGCTTCGTATCTTGGCGCAGCAATTTGGTTCCGACATTCGCCAGTGGCAATGGGGAAAGATGCACACCCTTACCATACGGCATGTTTTCGATAAGGAAAGCCCGCTCATTGCCCGGATGGTCGATGTCGCCTGCGGCCCGATGCCCGGTGGGCCAACGACGGTGCTGCAAGGCTCGTATTATCTATGGGAACCCTACAAAATGCAGGTCGCTCCTTCGATGCGTATGGTTGCCGATATGAAGCAAAATGAACTGCTTGCGGTATTGCCGACCGGGAACTCCGAAGCCATTTTCGGCGAGCATTACCGCGATATGCTGCCGCTGTACCAAAAAGGGACGCTTATCCGTCTTTCATTGGATGAACATGCTCCGCATAGAGATACCTGGAAGCGATTTGAGTTGAAGCCGGAATAGCGTTCCTGCTTATCATAAGTTCACGTCGATCTGGATCGTCCCGCTAAAATCTGAAGTTCCGATGCGAGCGGTTACTCCGCTGCCGAGTGTCCGGGGGACATCGTACACGGTTCCGGCAAGATAGGCCGAAAGCGCGAATTGCTTGAATGGCTTAACGCTTCCGCGCAGCGCCACACGCCATCCTAATCCATCGAGCAGGTTAATGGCTGCTGCGCCGGGGGAGCCGGGTTCATAGGATGTGATGGCCGATTTTGTGGATGGCGTTTCAAACCGGGTTGCGGTTACGGTGAATTCCGATCGTGCATTCGGAACCTTTACCCGCACTTCTTCCGAGGCTTGCCAGCCGTCTTCCGAAGTTGTTAAGGAATAATGAATATGTTCGAAGCGCGTTCGGAATGCGGCGCCGGTTCCCGGATCGTAGGCTGCTTCGAGGCGAAGGTTCAGCGTTTGTCCTTGCAAAATTACGCTGCCGGTATCGGAAACATAGCTGGCGTTTTCCTGATCGCGTGCGGTGGCTTTGAGTTCAAGCGCATCCGTAGCGCGATAGGAAGCTGTTGCAAAATAGTCGTACTTCTGTTTTCCAAAGAGATCGCCGATGGGGACGAGTTCGTTCTCGAATTCCGAATAGGCATTTACTGTGAGCCGATCAGGAATCGGCACAAGTTCGATGCCGAAATAATATCCATCAAAATTCGAGAGTGAGGAAGCCGAAGTTCCCGATACCTCGCCGAATGGGGAAAGATATCCATTGGGAACGTGTCGGTAATTAAGGGAAAACGCAACATGATTCGCCGGTTCGAAGACCGTCGAAAGCAGCAGCGCGGTTTTGTGTGACGAATCGTTCGAGGAATGCGCGGCTTCGGCCAGGGCCGTCCATGCCCCGCTGATGGCAAGGGCATCTACACCCGCCATGCTAAGCTGGGAACCTGTAAATGGAGCGACGGTCGTTCCAACATAAGGATGGTCGTACCGAAGTTCGAACGCCGTTGCGCCACCCTTAAAATACAGATTGGCGGTGTCAGCCGTTGCAATTTCTGCGCGCGCACCGATCACTTGGGCAGACGCGGCATTCTCAGTGGCAAGTTCCGCTTGTGTACGATGATATGTTCCTGAGTAGATCGTCCGAATGGTGTCGTTCGTAACGTTTGCATCGAACGAGCGATCGGATGCAAAGAGCACAATGCGTGATGGTCCAATACCAAACGCGATTGTGCCACCGCGAAGATCTTTAGCAGTTCCATTCACCGTTCCACGCAACCCAAAGGAACGTTCCTCAACTCCGCTTGCTGCATGAAGTCCCTTTGCGCTTGCGAGTCCTCCGCCGAAGATCAATCCATTACCAAATGCCAGTGCGTAATCGCCAACAACAACTTTTTCGAGCGAGATCGGGCCGACAATGGGAACTGAGCTTCGGAGTTCCGCAAAGCCGGTAAGATGATCGGTGAAACTTGCTTCGCCGGATTGCTTTTGTTCGAGTGCGCTTACTTCCAGCACGGATGAATGTGCGATCATGCGATTGTAAAACGCGGTTGGCCCTCCCAGATATAGGTTATTGGCATACGCGGGTTGTGCTTGTGGATCGAGTGGAGAGGACGCACGGGAACGAAGGACAAAGTCACTGCTCGAATCGGTGCTTGTAAATGGAGTGGAATGTTTCGTTCGCAGTTCCCGTCGCGCTTCCGTCCAGGAAACATCGGCGCTTGCATGGAGCAGTTCTAATCCTTTTGCATTGAGCGCAGAAAGCTCATCGAGATATTCGAGTGTTTCGTCGGGATCGATGCTGGTGTTGCCCGGAAGATCGAAAATGCGCCGAGCTTCCGCATCGCCGACGATGCTTGCGTCCGTCGAATCTTTCAAAGTTTGAGCCGTCGCCATCCGGCTTGCGAGCAGTATAATTCCGAGGAGTGAAAGACACAGCCGTAACTTCAGCATGCGGTCGTCCGTGTTACAATGCGAATCCAATTCCAAAGCTGACCGAAGTTCCGAGCATGGGATGGCGGATCGCGGCAAAATCAGCAGTGAAGTTGTCGTAGGCTAAACCGATACCGGCGGAAAGTTCGCCGTTTCCCGTGTCGTCGCCAGCCCGAACGAACAGATGCGGGTCGATCGCATATTCTGCTCCGACATGAAATCCAGCACTATCGTTGGTTCCCGATTCGAACGCCGCGTCGATCGTA
>Ga0206974_1065_pt1 | contig 25985 bp, 20 predicted proteins | sample Alteio_BWOrgHeat_84_FD_152920 | JGI IMG/M metagenome (GOLD analysis project Ga0206974, IMG submission 152920) | Enriched cells from forest soil in Barre Woods Harvard Forest LTER site, Petersham, Massachusetts, United States -... | ecosystem: Environmental > Terrestrial > Soil > Temperate forest >... | reverse complement strand
TAGAGCTCGTGGATGCCTAAGTCGCGATAGAAGCGGAGGCGAGCCTGCAGGGCTTCACGGGTTGCGGTGTCGAGCTGTGGGCGCTGCTGTGCGGTCACGATTCTTCGATCATAATCGCGCGGCGGGAGCCTGCTCCAGCGATGAAGATTTCGGCGGCGGGGGTGACGGGATGGGCTGGCTCGGAGCTGCTGGTTTCCCGTTCTATGTCCTGGCGTTCCATGCCGGAGAGCTCTACTAGCAGGGATTGCGGACGGCGCAGGGCTACGACCTCATCGAGGATGCGGTCGGCGAGCTTGCGCTTGGACATCTCCGGGAGATCGATGGCGGTAGAGGTGGTGAGGAAGGTGGCGCCGTTGAGGTCCGAGTCAAAGCCGACGCCTTCGCGGGAGACATCGTTGAGAACGATGGCGTCGACGCCTTTGCGAAGGAGCTTGGCGCGGCCGTTCTCGAGGGTGTTTTCTGTCTCGGCGGCGAAGCCAACGATGAGCTGGCCGGGGCGACGGCGGCGCACTACTTCGGCGAGGATGTCTTCGGTGGGGGTGAGTTCGACTGTGAGGGGGCCGGTGCGTTTGAGCTTCTGATCGGCGACGGCGGCGGGGCGGTAGTCGGCGACAGCCGCGGCCTTGATGACGAGTGTGGCGTCGGCCATGCGGTTGAGGACGGCGGCTCGCATCTCGTCGGCGGTGGTGATTTTAATCAATTCGCAGTGGGCGGGCGGGTAGAGTGCGGAGGGGCCGCTGATGAGGATGACTTTCGCGCCGCGGCTCTGAGCCGCTTCGGCGAGGGCGTATCCCATTTTGCCGCTGGAGCGGTTGCCGAGGAAGCGGACTGGGTCGAGGGCTTCGCGGGTGCCTCCGGCGGTGATAAGGACGGTTTCTCCAGCAAGATCGTGGCTGCGGCCGAGGGCGTTGAGGACAGCATCGGCAATGAACTGGGGTTCGGCCATACGGCCGGGGCCGACCATGCCGCAGGCGAGGTGGCCGGAGCCGGGCTCGACGACGCGGACGCCGCGCTGGCGGAGGGTTTCGAGGTTGGCCTGGGTGGCGGGGTGCTCCCACATGTTGACGTTCATGGCCGGGGCGACGAGGACGGGCGCGGTGGTGGCCAGATACATGGTGGTGAGGAAGTCGCCGGCCAAGCCGTGGGCGAACTTGGCGAGGATGTCGGCAGTAGCCGGGGCGACGACGAGGGCGTCGGCCCACTGGGCTTCTGCGATGTGGTCGATACTGGCATCGCCGGCGGAGTCTTGTGCGTCTTCGGTGGGCCAGAGGCTGATGAGGACTCGGTGGCCGGTCAGAGCCGAGAAGGTCAGGGGCTGGATGAACTGACGGGCCGCGTCGGTCATGGTGACGCGGACTTCGAGGGCGTGCTGTTGCAGGGCGCGGACGAGTTCAGCGGCTTTGTATGCCGCGATGCCGCCAGAGACGCCGACCATGACCTTCATAGGTCGATTGTATATGGCGATGAGGTGCGATGTTGCGGTGCGGTTTTCTGGTCAATTGCCCATTTCCAGGGCAATTCCCAGTGGGAGGGGAGGGGTGGGGTGTTTTCGGATAATTTCTCCTCTAATCATCTGATTTTGTTATGGTTATGTGCGATGTCCGGGGTGATTTGGGTGCGGTTTGGGTGCGGTTTGCGTGCGCTTGAGGACGGCATCTTTTCAACTGCTCAAGGAGACGCGGGGATTTCTGCTGTGGTTAGTATGCGCGTGCGGGGAGGAATTGCCGGAAATGAAGAGAAATGAATTTCGGTGAGTCTGACGTGACGTTTCCGAAGACCCTGGCTTGCGGGACAAGTACGGCACGCTGCTGAGAGGATCGCTGGATTGATAAACGGAATCACGTTTCTGAGGATGCATCTTGCTCCATTTCTCAAGAGCGGACTTTGCGGGAGTTTCGGAGACACGCCTGATCGCTCTATCATTACCGCGTCTCTCCGTAACCAATACCAAAGCACTATTTCTACAGTTTCAGGCTAGGATCTATACTTCCGGCGGTATCCCAATCGCGACCTGAGCTCCAAGTGATTGGGATCATCGAGTGCGTAAAGAACCAGCCAGAGATCGGACGGGCAGGAAGCCGCTCATTCCTTGCCGTCTTCGAAGCTTCCAGCCGAGAAGGGCGAATACAGCAGGGAGGACAATTGGTTTTGCGATGGCCTCCGGCCGGTACGCACAAGAAGAACATACGCATCACGCGCGCACTCCTGTTCGTTGTGGTTCTCCTCCTTTCTGCCGTGAATCGCATGAATGCGCTCGATCCCTCTCAACGAATCTCCCAGTATGGACATACGGCGTGGAGAATTCAGGATGGATACTTCGCCGGCAACGCAAATGCAATCACACAGACTGCAGATGGCTACATCTGGGTAGGAACCGCCGCAGGGCTTTTCAGATTCGATGGCGTCCAGTTCGTTCCATGGGCTTCGCTCACAGGAGAACAAACACCATCTAACAACGTCCATTCCCTGTGCGGCGCCAGGGACGGAAGTCTATGGATTGGGACGGCGTCTGGTTTGGCTCACTGGGTTAACCAGCACTCCATCCGGTATCTGGATGGAGAAGTCGTAAATGGCATCACGCAAGATGAGAAGGGGCAAATCTGGGCTGTGGGCACCCGGCCTGGTGGTAACACGCACCCGCTCTGCCGGATTCTCGATACCGATGTTCATTGCTACGGCGAAGACGAAGGCGTGATCCTTTCCAGTGGGGACTCCGTGGCGGAGGATAGCTCGGGCAATCTCTGGGTAGGGGCCGATACGGCATTGCTCCGATGGAAGCCGGGCTCATCTCCGAGCTCATCTTCTATGGTCTATCGGCCTGCAGCGTTGCAATCCAATCAGGGATTGGATGGTGTAGTAGCACTGGCAGCGGCGGCCGATGGCTCTGTCTGGATTGGAATGGCTCAGCCTGGACGCGGAGGAGGGTTGCAGCGCATGGCAAACAGCGTTCTAAAGCCATTTGTCACCCCGAATCTAAACGGCGAAACCCAGAGCATCGCGGCCATTCTGATCGATCGCCAGGGAGATCTCTGGGTCGGAACGACCAGCCATGGCGTCTATCGAATCCGTGGTACGGAGGTCGATCATTTTGGAACCGGGGATGGGTTGTCCAGCGATGGCGTGAGTCGCTTATTCGAAGACCGGGAGGGTAATCTTTGGGTTGCCACATCGAAGGGCATCGACATGTTGAGCGATCTTCGCGTGAACACCATCTCCGGGCGCGAGGGGCTAAGTGAGGAGACAATCGAATCGGTTCTTGCCGCGCTGGACGGCACGGTCTGGATAGGATCGGATCATCTACAAGCTCTCACCCGGAACGGTATCTCTTCCGAGCTCGGAAAAGGTCTTCCGGGAAATCAAGTTACGTCTCTCTTCGAAGATCACGCCGGGCGTTTGTGGGTGGGAGTCGAAAACTCGCTGTGGGTTTACGACAGTAGAAAGTTCACGTCCATCAAGCGGAAAGATGGCCGGGCGTTTGGCATGGTCATGGGGATGGCGGAAGACTCGGATCACAATCTCTGGGTCGAGTCGCGGGGACCACCCGCAACGCTGATTCGGATTCAGGATCTGAAAACTCAAGAAGAGTTCCCATCGCCCCCGATGCCGGTGGGGCGCAAGCTGGCGCTCGATCCGCAAAGCGGGGTCTGGATGAGTCTGAATAGTGGCGATCTGGCACGCTTTCGATCCGGCAAGGCAGAGATCTTTCCCTTTCCCAATCACCCGAATACACGCGTGAAGGCGCTTTTTGCTGCGCCGGATGGATCGATCCTGGGAGGAACCGAATTCGGAGTTGTGGGATGGAAGGCCGGCAAGCAACAGATTCTTACTGTCCGCAATGGGCTGCCTTGCAACGACATCAACGGGCTTATCACGGACGATCGAGGCGCCCTCTGGCTCTACGCAGGGTGTGGCCTGATCGAGATTGAAAAGGATGAGGTACAGCGGTGGTGGGAAAAGCCTGACGGAAAACTGAAGATGAGAGTCTTCGATACGTTGGACGGTGTTCAGCCAGGGATTGGCCACTTCAACACGAGCGCAAAAACGCCTGATGGTCGATTGTGGTTTGCCAACGGCAGCGTATTGCAGGTGATCGATCCGGCGCATATAACCGGGAATCCGGTGCCGCCGCCGGTGCATATCAATTCCGTTGTTGCCGATCGAAAGAGCTATTCAACGCAGGAGGCGTTGAGGCTACCTGCTCTGACGCGCAATCTGGAGATCGATTACACAGCGCTCAGTTTTACCGCTGCGAAGAAGGTGCTGTTTCGCTACATGCTCGAGGGCCGGGACTCAGGCTGGCAGGACCCAGGCACGCGACGTCAGGCTTTTTACAATGACCTGCGGCCTCGCCGGTATCGCTTTCGCGTGATCGCCTGCAATAACGACGGCGTGTGGAACGAGGCCGGTGCGACGCTGGATTTTTCGATTGCTCCGGCTTACTACCAGACATGGTGGTTTCGCGTGGCATGCGCGGCTGCCTTCCTAGCGGTTTTGTGGACCCTCTACCAACTGCGCCTCAGGCAGATCCAGCGACAGTTTCACGCGGCAATCGAAACCCGCGAAAACGAGCGGACCCGGATTGCGGGAGAGCTGCATGATACCCTGCTGCAAAGTTTCCAGGGAGCAGTCTTTCAATTTCAGGCGGCTCGTAGGTTGGTTCTCCGCAATGCGGACAATGCAAAGCAAGTGATGGATGAAGCGATCCAAGCCGCGGAGGAAGGGATTACGGAGGGCCGTGCTGCCATACACGACCTGCGCCGAGAATCAGCTGCCCAGCGCGATCTTCCGGAATTGCTGAAGGCGGCCGTGATGGAACTGGCAGAGACGCACCGGTCGAACGGAAATGTTCCGACCTTCAGCATCATCGCTGAAGGTCGACAGCGGATACTCCCACTCGTGACCCTGGATGAGATCTACCAGATCTCCCGCGAGATCCTCCGCAATGCTTTCACGCACGCTGGTGCCAGCCACATCGAAGTGGAGATCCGCTACGATGCGCATCAGCTTCGGGTGCGTATCCGCGATGACGGCAAGGGGGTCGATCCCAAGATTCTACAGGCAGGCGGAAAGTCCGGACATTACGGTATTCCCGGCATGCGCGAACGGGCAGAGCGAATCGGGGCCCGATTAGACTTTTGGAGCGAAATGGGCGCGGGCACCGAGGTGCAACTGACGATTCCCGCTTCAATGGCCTACACAAAACGCCCGGACAGGCGCCGATTCCGGTTCTCACGCAGAACAGGCAGTGTGGAGTAGAGAAGCCAAGGCGGGCAAGAAAAGATACAGGGCGCGGGCTGGGGAAGCCGCGCCGATTTCAGGAAGAGCGGAGAGCTAAAAGAAGGGCGTCAGAAGGTTCAGATAACAGATCAGATAGCCAGAATAGGAATGCCCGGGTCTTCGAGCTGGGGCTTTTCGGGTGGGGGACCGGTGTGGACGTAGGCGATTTTGCCGGCCTGGATCTCTTCCTGGGCGAGGCGGCAGGCCTTGTTGGACTGGCTGCGGACCAGAGGGCTGGCGCCGCTCTGGATCTGGCGGGCGCGGCGGGCGGCGACCATTACTTTGCGATAGTTGGAGTCGAATTTGGTTTCGATGTGGGTTTCCTGCGTCGGGACGAACGTCATCAGTTACCTCCAATGAACTAAAAGCCTGGGGTTCACAGCAACCTGTATTGCTGTGGATCGGCTCCGGGATCAATACCGAACGACTCAAGGATTGGTCGTAAGCGGTCCCGGGAGTTCACTTCGCGGCAGCCTTCTGCGATTTCCATCTCTCGCTTCGTCCGCTTATCCAGCGGCCTGCCGTCCTGTTTCAATCGTTCTACCTGGACAATGGCTTCGAGCTGGGCGACGGCCTTTTCGAGGACGTCGTTAACAAGAATATATCTGTACCAACGATAATTTTGTATTTCGCGGCTGGCTTCGTCCTGGCGGCGCTGGAGAACGGCCTCGTCGACGTGGCCTTCGGCGCGGCTGCGGTTGCGCAGGCGGGTGCGCAGAACCTTGGGATTGGGGGGCATGACGAAGATGGTGACGGCGTCGGGAGCCTTCTCCTGCACCTGACGGGCGCCCTGCACGTCGATGTCGAGGAGGAGGTCGTGGCCAGCGGCTGTGGCTTCATCGAGGGAGCTGCGGGCGGTGCCGTAGTAGTTGCCGAAGACTTCAGCGTACTCGAGGAACTCGCCGGCGGCGATCATGCGCTCGAATTCAGCGCGGGTGGTGAAGTGGTATTCGCGGCCGGACTGCTCGGAGCCGCGGGGCTGGCGCGTGGTCCAGGAGATGGAGAAGTCGATGCCGCCGATCTGGGAGCGGAGGGCGTTGACCAGCGTGCTTTTGCCTGAGCCGGAGGGCGCCGAGATGATGAAGAGAATGCCTGCCAATGGGTTGATTCCTTGATTTGTTTTTTCGACGAAGTGGGCGTTGCGTGCGTGTCCAGTACGAAGTGTTGAGTATTGACCGTGGAAATGCTTACTTCATTCCAAGTTCATGATCTGTTCGCGGGCTTTTTCGATTTCGGCTTTCATGGCCAAGCCCAGTTCGGTGATTTCGGCGCCCTTACCGGCTACGCCTGCGGTTTTTGAGAGCAGGGTGTTGGCTTCGCGGTTCATCTCTTGCAGCAGGAAGTCGAGTTTCTTGCCGGTTTCGCCGCCGGTGGAGAGGACTTCGCGGAAGTGGGCGATGTGGGTCTCCATGCGGGCGATCTCTTCGGAGACGTCGCTGCGCTCGACGAGCAGGGCCACTTCTTCGAGGATGCGCTGGCGGTTGACGCCGAGGGCGCTACCGTCGGAGCCTACGGCGGCCTGCAGGCGCTCGGTGAGGCGCAGCTGGTAGCGCTGCTCGACCTGAGGGCGCAGGGCGGCGACACCGTGAACGGAGGCGGTGAGGCGGTCGAGCGTAGCGTTGAGAATCGCGGCGAGCGAGGCCCCTTCGCGCTGGCGCATGGACTTGAGCTCGTCGAGGAGGGGAACGATGGCGACGAGGACAGCGGCGGTCAGTGCGCCATTGTCCTCTTCACTGGAGCGCGAGTCGGTCTGGAGCGCGTTTGGCATGCGCAGGATGACGTTGAGATCGGGCTCGCCGGAGAGGCTGAATTCCGTCGCGGCGGCTCGGAAGGCTTCGACGTAGGCGGCGACGACTTCGCGATTGTAGCCACCGCGCTGGATCGCGGTGCGTTCGACCTGGAGGGTGAGCTCGATGTGGCCGCGCAGAAGCTGTTCTTTGAGGATGCGGCGGAGCTCCATCTCAAGGGCGTCGAGGCCGGAGGGCAGACGCAGATGCAGATCAAGGAAGCGGTGGTTGACGCTCTTGAGGGTGAGGGTGCAGGTGGTCTGCGGGTTGACTTCGACGGAGGCGCGGGCGAAGCCGGTCATAGAAGCGACCTGGGACGACGCGACCTGGCCCGCGGCCTGTGAGGAGGCGGCTGCGGAGAGGGAAGGCGAGATGGTGGGGGAGGTGGGCATGAGGTCTGCTTTGTGTGGTGCGGTTATGGGGCTGCTTCCATGGTAATGGCGGCTTCTGCGATGGCGGGGTCTACCGTTTCGAGGACCGTTTCGGGAACGTCGGCGAACTGGAGGGAGTAGAGGCGCTGGTAGGTGGGCGAGGTTTTGAGGAGCTCGTCGTGGGTGCCGATGGAGGCGATGCGGCCGTGCTCGAGAACGACGGTGCGGGTGGCGCGGCGAACGGTGGAGAGGCGGTGGGCGATGACAACGACGGTGCGGCCCTGCATGAGGTTGGCGAGCGCCGAAAATCGATATTCAAAGTCGCGCTGACTTCATTCTCGCTGCGCTCAGGGTCCAGGGATCGTCTCCGCAGTAACGGAGGATCTAGATTTATACGGAGACGCGACTCGGAGGAAATTCCACCTCGCACCTGCAGCCACTCAGTTCGCCTTCTTGGCAAACTTCAAATTTTGAATCCGCCCCGCATTCAACACAAACCCGCTCACCTGCCCCTTAGCATCGCGCTTGAAATGCAGTGCCCCAAAATCGCCAGCAAACGTATCCGTCATCACCGGCTTGAGTAATTCCGGTTTGTGCCGCGCGCGGCTCAGGCTCAGCTTTCCGTTCTCAGCGGTGATGCGATACACGAGGTCGATCTCATCACTCACATAAGCACCGGCGAACGCCTGCATCTGTTCCGCACTCGGAGCAAAGGCCGCCACCACTTCAAACTTCTCCGGCTTGCCCCCGCCTTGGAGCTGCTCAAGCCCGCGCGGCTTGCCCGCTTCTGCAGCGATAAAGTGAAAGTCAATGTCCTCGCCCCACGGCACATCGGCGACATGAAAATGCCCCGGCGCAAACTGCTTCAGGGCCCGAAAATCGTCCGTACCTACATCCAGTTGCAACTTGCCGTCCTTCACCTGCACCAGGTTAAAATCGTCATCTTCGCGGCTCCAGTATGTCCCCGCAATCGCCGTCATCTGCTCGGCGGTCAAAGGGGGAAGAGTCGCCGTGTCCGCAGGTTTCTTGGCTGCATCCGGTGCAGGCGCCTTCAGATCCTTAGCCAGCACAATATCGGCTACCTCATGCGCCAGCCGCACTGGGTTCGTATCCGCAAAGTTGCAAAGCACGCTGGTCGAAAAATGCTGCTCCGGAAATCGGATCATCTCCGACCGATATCCAGCATCTGCGCCACTGTGATCGACAGTCGGCAACCCTTTGTACGTCCCCACCGCAAGGCCTGAAGCATACTCCTGCATCTCGCCGTTATTGAGCTTGTCTCGGTGCAGCATCAGCTCAATCAGCGCCGTCCCGCCCACCTTCGGATGATAGAAATTCTCGTCCCAGAGCTGCAGGTCCTCCACCGTCGTATGCAGACTCGTCGCGCCCGTCGTATCGAAGTTGGTCAGATTCATCCGATACGGCTTGCCATTGCCCTGTGGCCCATCATGCTCATACCCCAGCGCATCATGCTTGATCACCTCTTCATGATCATCGCGAAAATGCGTATGTGTCATGCCCAGCGGCTCAAAGATGTTCTTCGTCGTAAACTCCCGCAGGGACATGCCGCTCACTCGCTTTACCGTCAGCGCCAGCAGCGTAAACCCTGTGTTGCTGTACAGGTACTTCTCTCCTGGCTTGAAGTTCAACTCTTTCTGCCGCGTCACCACGGACATCACGTCTTCGTCCGTAATCAAATCCTGCGAATACCGCCAACCCGACAGCTCCAGCAGTGCCCACTGGTCGCGCAGACCGCTGGTATGGTGCATAAGATTGCGCAGCGTGATCTTCTCGCCAAAGTCAGGCAATTCTGGAATGTACTTGTGCACATCGTCGTCGATCGAGAGCTTCCCCTCTTGCTGCAGCAGCAGAATTGAAGCCGCTGTAAATTGCTTCGACATCGACGCAACATGAAAGACCGTCTCTGGCGTGATCGTGACATCATCGTTGAGATTCGCCATCCCATAGCCGCGCTTGTAGATGATCTGCCCGTTCTGGTAAATCCCCAGCGCGCATCCCGGCGAATCTGTCCGGTCCCACTTCTCGAAGACCTTGTCCACCTTCACTACAAGATCCGGCGCAAGCATCTGCGCCCCTGCAGGCGAGATAAGCGCCATTGATGAAACTAGAAAACCAGCCGAAATCAGACAACCAACCCCCGCCGGCAATCTTGCCAATCCTGCCAATCGCAACAATGTCATTGAGCTCCCCCGCGCCCCTTAATTCAACACGTCACAGACTCAACACTGTCTAAAGATCTCCCCGCCAAAGCGCAACTCCACCCAGTAACCCCTCTTCATTCGGTACAATCCGCACATTCTTCGCCAGCTCAAAGGTGATGCGCTGCGCATTCCCTCCGCCGATATGCAGGTAATCCCAGTTGAAGAGCTGCGAAGTCTGCGCAATCGCCTTCTGCACCAGCCCATTCCACCGCTTCTTCCCATGCTTCTTTAGCCCTCGAACGCCGAGGAAATCCTCATACGTCTGCCCCTTACGCCACGGATGATGCGCCAGCTCCAGCCCCGGGCACAGATGGCCATTCGTAAACAGCGAAGATCCCAGCCCGGTCCCCAGCGTCAGGCAAAGCTCCACGCCCTTCCCATACACCGCCCCGTAGCCCTGTACGGATGCATCGTTCGCGACTCGCACCGGCTTCTTCCAAAGCTTCTCAAGCTCGTCGCGCAGCGGATACCCAGCCCACTTCGGGCTCAGATTATGCGCCGCCAGCGTCACGCCATCCTTCACCACGCCAGGAAAGCCGACAGACGCCCGGTCAAATATTGGCATCTGTTCCCGCATCTCTTCCAGCACCGCAATCAAACGCTCTGGTGTCGGGTTTTGCGGCGTCAGCGCACGCATGCGATCTGTGATCGGCTTGCCCGCCGGATCGAGCGCCATCATCTTCAGGCCAGTCCCGCCAATATCGACGCTGAGCGTGATCGGCGAAGCAGTGGAAACACGAGAAGCTTTGGCAGGGGCGGCGGGTTTGGAAATTCTCTTTTTCATCCGCACGATTGTAAACGCCCAGGCTCATTCCACGCGCTCTTCCAAAGCTCACGCTCTCGCCATTACTGCCCAGTCGCCGCCGGATTCGTAAACTCCTCATTCATCCATTTCCGAATCGCATCAAACCCTTGCGGCCGACCGAGAAAATCCGTCACCAGCTCCGCAGCCGGTTTACTCGCCCCCGGCTCCAGAACCTCCCGCCGGTAACGCATCGCAGTCGGACCATCCAGCAGGTCTTTCTTGTCAAACTGCGCAAAGAAGTCGATCGCAATCACCTTATCCAGCAGATAGGTATAGAGGTTCGAGGAATATCCGGTCAGGTGCGTAAACCGCGCATAGTAATGCCCACCATCCAACTGTATATACGGGCTGAATCGCTTGGCATCCTCGTGCCACAGCGCATCCGGATCGACACTGCCAGGTGCCCGGTCGTGCAGCTGCAACGCATAGGTCGCGTACATCAGCTGTCTTTGCAGCCAGCCGCCCCGGCCATAAGCATCCGCCGCATTCATCTTTGCAATCAGGCTCGCGGGAATCGTCTCGCCCGTCCGGTAGTGCTTGCCAAACGAAGACAGGATCGCGCCATCGTGAAACATCTCCTCCAGCATCTGCGAGGGCGACTCCACAAAATCGCCTTCCACGTTGAATCCACCTGCGCCCGACCACTCCCCCTGCCCGCCCAGCATGTGGTGCATCAGGTGGCCAAATTCGTGGAAGAACGTCACCACCTCGTCATACTCCATCAGTCCCGGCTCACCTGCCGTGCCGCCTGAGAAGTTGCACACCAGCATCCCTTCCGGTAGCTGCCGTCCGCGAATCCCCGACACAATCGGCGCACTTGAAAACCACTTATCCTTGCCCTCGCGCGGGTGCATATCCAGGTAAATCCGTCCCAGCTTCTTCGGTTCTCCGCTCGCGGCCTTATCAAAAACGTCAAACGTCGCTACGGATTTATCCCAAACTACCGCATCCGGCACCGCCTTGAACTCCACATGAAAGAGCCGTGCCGCCGTCTTCAGAATCCCCGCCTGCACCTGTTCGTAAGGGAAATAAGGCCGCACGCTCTGCGCATCAAAGCCGTACGTCGCCACCTGGTACTGCTTATCCCAGTACCCCGCATCTGCCACGGAAAGACCAGTCAATCCCGGCTGCCGGCGCTGAGCAAACTTCAGCAGTTCTTCATATTCGCGCGCCGCCGTGGCATGGGAACTCTCATCCACCTCATGCAGCAACGCCTCCACATTCTTCGTCGAGCCCAGCATCTGGTCTGCTACGGCATAGTCCGCAAAGTGCGGATAGCCAAGCGTCGTCGCCATCTCCTGCCGGGTAGACAGCATGTCCATGAGCACCTGTTTGTTCTTGGGATACGCAACATTCAGATATGCCAGATACATGCGCCTACGCAGGTCCGCGCTCTTGGCAAAGTTCAACACCGGTCGCACGTCCGGCTCATCCGTCGTCAACTCGTAGCTTCCATCGACTCCCGCATGGTGCCGCGCAATGTAGTCCTCAGGCAGCCCATCCAGCTCCGCCTTGCTCGCGCTTATCTTCAGCGTGCCATCCGCGATGTTGCGCCCAAAAGTGAGCGTGAGGCTCGTCAACTTGTCCTGCAGCGCGCGAATCTTCGCCCGTGTCGCATCGTTCTTGTCCACGCCCGCCAGCCGATACTCCAGTAGCGTCCGCTCCAGGTAGTGCCGCGTCGCCGGATCGGCAGGGGAGGGAATCGCCGCCAATGCCTTGTATACCTTCTGGTTCAGATTCAAGTCCGTGCTCGCTGAAGAGATCACCGACAGCTGCGCCTGGGCCTTCGTCCGCAGCGCTGCCGCATCGGCCAGCGAAAACAGCAGGTAGGCATTCGTTCCGGCCACCGTCAACTCATTCGCCGCGTCATCAAAGGGCCGCAGCGTATTCTCCACTGTCCGCGACCCCGTCACCGCCAGCACCGTCTCGACATCCGCCTTCGCCGCATCCAGCCGCTGCTTCACCCACACCTCAAGGAAGGCCGGATCATTGCCATTCGTCCATGCCCGCAGTGGATCTCCCGCTGCTTGCGTCCCTCCAGCCTGCGCGTGCCCCTGCATCGTCACGCCCGCCAATGCCGCCGTCAACACAGCCATCCCAATCATTCCACTCGATTTCATTCGGCTATTATGCCCCAGGACCGCAGCTCTCGTCGGGAATCCGCTTTCCTCCGAAGCCACCCCACCCAGCGCCCATCCCCTAAACTGAGATCTGGCCTCATGCCTCTCTACTGCGAAGTCGCGCTGCCGGTCCCCCTGGACCGCACATTCACCTACACGATTGGTCCCCACGCAGCGCCGCTGCCCGGCAGCCGCGTCATCGTCCCCTTTCGCAATGAAAAGCTCGTGGGCGTCGTCACCGAGCTCCACGACCGCAAGCCTGAAGACTTCGAAGCCAAGCCCGTCGAAAGCCTCATCGACCCCGAGCCGCTCCTATCTCCGCAGCTCCTCGAACTGGCTCACTGGATGGCCCAGTACTATCTCGCCCCGCTTGGCGAGGTTCTACGCAGCATGCTGCCTCTCGCCGCGGAGGTCCGCCGCACCGTCTACTACCGCATCACCGACGCCGGCCGCGACGCCTTCGCCTCCGCCCACGACGGCGCCACAGATCTTCGATTTGACCCAAAGCCCGGCAGGAAGAACACAACCCGCCTCTCCGCCGACCCCGAAGACATCGAGCACCGCATCCTCGCTCGACTCGCCGACGGAGAATCCGTCAAGCTCAGCACCCTTCGCACTGCCACCGCCGCCACTCTCGTCCAGCTCAACACCCTCGTCCGCCGCAAATGGATTGCCCGCGAAACCTCCGTCACCGAGCGCGATGCCCAGCGGCGCGAACGCATCGCCGTCCTCGTCCCCGAAGCCCGCATCCCCACCCTCACCCCCAAGCAGCAAGCCATCCTCGCCGAGCTCGCCTCCTGCAATAACGAGCAGCCACTCACCGCCCTCGCCGACAAAGGCTTCTCCGCCAGCTCCCTGCAAACCCTCGTCCGTCACGGCCTCGTCCGCATTGAAGATCGCCCCATCACCTACACCTTTGCTGGCCTCGGCCATGTAAAGCCCGACCACGCCCTCAACGAGTCACAGCTCGAAGCCCTGGCCTCCATCTCCACTGCCCGAGGCTTTCAGCCATTCCTGCTCCACGGCGTCACCGGTTCCGGCAAAACCGCCGTCTATCTCGCAGCTCTTCGCCGCGTCCTCGACCGCGGCCTCGGCGCCATCCTCCTTGTCCCCGAAATCGGCCTAACCCCCGCCGCCGCCGCCCAGCTCGACGCCATCTTCGGCAACCAGGTAGCCCTGCTCCACTCCGCCCTCACCCCCGCCGAGCGCTCCGAACAATGGCACCGCATCCGCCGCGGAGACGCCCCCATCGTCGTCGGCACCCGCTCCGCCATCTTCGCCCCGGTACGCAACCTCGGCCTCATCCTCGTCGACGAAGAGCACGACCAGAGCTACAAGCAGGAAGAAACCCCACGCTACAACGCCCGCGATGTCGCCGTCATGCGCGCCAAGCTCGCCGACGTCCCCATCGTCCTCGGCTCCGCCACGCCCTCCCTGGAGAGCTGGCATAACTCCGAGACTGGCAAGTATAAGCGCATCGCCATGCCCAGCCGTGTCAACAACCGCCCCCTCCCCGGCGTTGAGCTCGTCGACATGCGCGTCGAGTTCCAGCAGACCGGCCAGGAGCAAATCTTTTCGCGCCTCCTCATCGCCGAAACCCAGTCTGCCCTCGACCGCGGCGAGCAGGCCATGATCCTCCTCAACCGCCGCGGCTACTCCTTCGTCGCCATGTGCCGCGCCTGTGGTGAAAAGCTCGAGTGCCAGAACTGCGCCATCTCGCTGACGCACCACAAAGCCTCAGATCAATTTGCCTCCGAAGAAGCCATCGCCACCCCGTTTGCGAGTCCGGGCCAGCGCCTAGAGTGCCACTACTGCGGCTTCCGTCGCACCGTTCCCAAACGCTGCCCCAAGTGCGACAGCGAACACCTCTACTATTTAGGCGCCGGCTCCCAGCAGGGCGAAGAACGTCTCCAGCAGATCTTCCCCTCCGCTCGCATCGGCCGCATGGATCGCGATACCGTCCGCGGCCGCTACGACCTCGAACGCCTGCTCCCCCGCTTCCACTCGGGCGAAATCAACCTCCTCGTCGGCACCCAGATGATCGCCAAAGGACACGATGTCCACGGCGTCACTCTAGTCGGCGTCGTTGGCTGCGATCACGCACTCTCCATGCCCGACTTCCGCGCCTCGGAGCGCGTCTTCCAGCTCATGACCCAGGTGTCGGGCCGCCCTGGCCGTGGCGATCTTCCCGGCCGAGTTGTGGTCCAGACCTACTACCCCGACCATTGGGCCATCCTTACCGCCTCCACCCACAACTACGCGGCCTTCGTCGAGCGCGAGCTCAAGTACCGCCGCTGGATGCACTACCCGCCCTACGGCGTCCTCGCCAACCTGCTCATTCAATCCCCAAAGATGGAAGAAGCCGCCGCCTGGTCAGCCACGCTAGGCAAGTGGTTCGAGCGCACCACACCGCAGGGCGTTCGCATGCTCGGCCCATGCACAGCGCCCATCGCCCGCATCAAGCAGGTTTATCGATTTCACATGATCCTCAAAGCAGGCTCGCGCAAAGCTTTGAACGCAGCCCTGCGCGGCATGCTTGCTCATGCCGATGAAGTCGCCATTCCGAGGCGCAACCTCATCGTCGATGTAGACGCCCTGCGCCTCATGTAATTCTTTGGATCAACTACATGCTCAGCATCCTGAGCAGATCGAAGGATTTGTTTTTGCCTTTGGATTGTCATACCCGAAGGGAATTTACTTTTCGAGCTTTAATTTATCCACAAAAACGGGTGCCCCAGGTCTCGCTTCTGAGACTTGGGGCGGAGCTTAATCGTTCAACCCATTCATAGTCTCGCTACCACGAAAACACCCGAGCCCCTTCTTTCTTGGCTCGGCTGGCGTGCGTCGTATAGCTATGCTCATGCTCGCCAATCGTAACCTGCGACTCAGGAAGCCTTCCCTCAGGATTGATCGTTCCCAGATCACTCGATCCAGTCACCGGCGTCTTCCCATCAGATCTGAACCCGCCCGATCTCGCGCCCGAAGGTGCTGAGCCCGCAATCGCCTCAATCTCGATCGCCGCAAACTCATCCATAATGGTCACCGCCTCAGTCGCCTGCTGCCGCGTTCCCGTCGCATAGACAAGAGCATTTCCCTGACGCAGCGCGCTCAGGTACGCGCTCGATGCAGCCTCAGGAACACCGATCGCGCGCTGATCCTTGGAAAACAAGGTTATGAAGTCACCGGCCCCATCCGATTTAGATCCATTTGATCCGGCCCCATTTGACCCGTTCATCGTCCCATGTGGAGCGGCGACAACACGAATGCCGTTGGAAGGAAAACCGTGCGCACGGAGCGAATCGACCACCGCCTCCGCAATGCTCGCATCCTCAAAAAGTCCCACAGCTGTTTCAGCCATAATTACCTCCTGTAACTTGGATTCACATTCACCTCCGCGCGCGCGCCGGAATGCCCTGAATTGCACACTGAAACATACGTGCAAACGTTCAGAACAAAACGTAAATCCAAGGGTTCGCAGGAACGCGGAAGCTCCGCATTTCCCACTCGATTCATGCGATCTGTAATTAAAAAATGGGCTTAAGAAGAGTAAGCGTAAATCAACGTTGCAGATGGGTACGGCTTTTGAGGGATGTTACCGGACTCACAGTCTGCCTACCCTAGTTGATGAGGGATTCAGGACACATGAAAATCACCGCTCCCCCGCGGCGCTATCAGCGTGGGATCGGTCACGTACAGCGAAATGGCGATCGAGCCACCAGGACCGCGGTCGTAACGTATTGACTTTCCTAGGCATCCGGACTACGGTGGTCACTTCCAGGCTGCAGCTCGCATTTCGCTTGTGCTCTCGTGCTCCATTCCACTCGACTGAGTAGCGTTGCGCCGGTTCTCCGGCTTCCGGCGCCTCGGGGAGGCTCGTAACACTATGGGCAATTGGACCGTCGACGCGACCCCCAGAGCCGCTGCGGCCAAGGCACAGAAAGATCTGCCGGACTGGACTCGCTTGCAACACCATCTGCAGGAGATCGGCATCCTCCACGCCAGCCTTTATCGGCTCGCACGCGCCGGCGCTCCAGCGTTTGTGCTCTGCTCCTGGTGGTTTGTCCGTCATCCGGGCCTCATGTTCCAGGGGCCAGCCTGGTGGTACATTCCCCGCGTCAGTATTCTCGAAGTCGGCATGCTCGTCGCCGTCACTCTCGTCGCTCATTTCGCTGCCGGCCGCCGGCACGCCTCACGCGACGAGATGCTGCACCACGAGGTAGCGTCCTCGCTGCTGTCCGCATTACCCTGCGCTCTGATCATCTATCCCGGCCTGCTGGCAAAGATGGACGGATTCAAAGCTCTTGGCGTGGCCGCTGCTTACTTCCTCGCGACCTCCGCTTTAAGCCTCATCTTCCTCGCCGTCGCCTGCTTCATCGGCTGGGTCTCCATTGACACCATCATCCCCCGGCGAGACGTGCTCATCATCGGCTCCGGCCGCGGCGGCCAGGCTGCCTTTGAAGAGATGGCAGACTCCGCCATCTACAACGTCGTCGGCATCCTCGACGAGAGCTTCGTCGGCAACGGCGCCATGCGTGAGCGTTACCTCGGCGGGCTCGAGACCCTTGACACCCTGCTCAAGGAAAATCCCATCTCTGTCGTCTACTGCTCGCTGCCCGTCCGCTCCATGTACGAGCCCATCCAGCACGTCATCGAAACGTGCGAGCGCTTCGGCGTTGAAGTCCGCCACTCCTCTCACATCTTCCAGACCACCATCGCCCGCCTGGAAAACAAATCTGACAGCAGACCCGGCAACAGCCATTCCATCCTGCACATGGTCCGTCAGGACTGGACCCGCTACGCCAAACGTGCCATCGATCTCATCGGCGCCGCCGGCCTCCTCATCGTTACTCTGCCTGTCATCATTGGCGCTGGAATCGCCATCAAGCTCACCAGCCGCGGCCCCGTCTTCTTCTCGCAGGATCGCTACGGCCTCCATCGTCGCCGCTTCCGCATCTTCAAGATGCGCACCATGGTCGTCAACGCCGAAGTCCTCCAAGCCCAACTCGAGCACCAGAACGAACTCGGCGGCCCTGTCTTCAAGATCCAGAAGGATCCTCGCATCACCAAGGTCGGCGCATTCCTCCGCAAGACCTCCATCGACGAGCTTCCGCAGCTCTGGAACGTCCTCATGGGCGACATGTCCCTGGTCGGCCCGCGTCCGCTCGCCGTTCGCGACGTCTTGCTTATCCAGAACTCTGCCCAGCTTCGCCGCTTCAGTGTCCTACCCGGCATCACCTGCATCTGGCAGGTGAGTGGCCGCAACAACACTGACTTCGATAACTGGATCCGGCAGGACCTCGAATACATCGACAAATGGTCCCTGCTCCTCGACCTCAAGATACTCATAGGCACCGTCCCAGCAGTCCTCTGGGGTAAAGGCGCAATGTAACTCCACGAAATAACCCTTCGCACCTCTACCTTTGTTCATCTCTGTCGCGTACCTTTGCTGCTCTGTCGTTTTGCCTTTCTCTTCGTCTGTACATTTGTTTTTGCCTTTGTCGTTGTCTTCGCTTTTGCCGTTGCTGTTGTCGTTGCGGTTGCCTTTCTTGTTGTCATTCCCCTCAGTAGAATCTGCTTTTCACAACCATTCGTCGCACGACCAGGGTGCCCCATCTCTGCGCAGCTTCATCGCGCAGAGGTGGGAAAGCACGAGCCCAACCCCGTCGGGTTCGTCTTTCCGTACATTCCCAAAGGAAATCTATTTTTCAATTGCGGCAAAACAGGGGAGAGTTTTCATATCTATAAATTCCAAACATCTTATTGCTTGTATCAACCAACAAAGCATCGAAGTAACTACAAGGTTAACTCCCAGCCATCTCCCGCAATATTTCCTCCGCGGCCGCAGCCGGATCCGCAGCCTGCGTAATCGGCCGTCCCACCACCAGATAACTCGCCCCAGCCTTCAAAGCCGCAGCCGGCGTAGCCACCCGCTGCTGATCCCCAATCTCCGCCCCAGCCGGGCGAATCCCCGGCGTCACTAGGGTCCCCGCAGGACCCGTGATCTCGCGGAGCAGCCCTACCTCCTGTGCCGAGCAGACAAATCCGTCGATCCCCGCCGCCATTCCCATCCGTGCCAGCAGCTCCACCTGCTCCCGCGGAGCCTGCGCCACGCCCGTAGCCGCCAGTTGCGCCGCATCCATGCTGGTCAGCACTGTCACTGCCAGCAACCTGGGAGCGGCAGCGCACCCCCCAGCGGCCTCGCGCGCTGCCGCCAGCATCACTGGCCCACCCCCGGCATGCACCGTCAGCAGCTTCGCGCCTAGCCCTGCCGCCGAACGCACCGCTCCAGCCACCGTATTCGGAATGTCATGCAGCTTCAGATCTAGAAAGACCGAGTGCCCGCGCCCCGCCAGCGTCTCTACAATCGCCGGCCCGGCGGCCACATACAATTCCAGTCCCACCTTGAACCAAAGGCATTGCCCCGACAGCCGCTCAACGAGGTCCAGCGCCGCCTTCGCAGACGAATAGTCCAAGGCCACAATCAGGCGCTCGCGCGCTGCATCGAGTGCCTGTGTTTCCGCCGTATCGATTGTCAGAGGGTGCGTATCGGGCATGCGCTGATTCTAGCGCGAAGCCCAGTCTTCAGGCCTGCCCAGCCGCGGCCAGTTCATCAGTGCCGCCTCAGCTCCATCCACCTTTTCAAGACGAACCCGTGCACTGCCCACGTGGCTGAAGCCGAGGCTGCGCGCCGCCGCATACGAGAGGTCCACAATCTTGTTTTGAGGGATGGGGCCGCGATCATTGACCCGCACCATAATCGATCGCTTGTTGCTCAAGTTCGTCACCCGCAGCAATGATCCGATCGGCAGCGTCCGGTGTGCACACGTCAGCATATTGAAATCGAATGCTTCGCCGCTCGCCGTCTTGTGTCCCTGGAAGCGACGCCCATACCACGACGCCTTCCCAATCTGGTACCACTTGCTCGTCTTCGTCGGGTGATCCACATGAGCCGGCGCGTCGGCTGTCGCCTGCGTCGCAATGCCAGCGACCGTTACCAGCAAAGCAAGTGCGGCTGCGGTAAAAGGATGCCTGCGAACCCTCGAATTGTGATGTACCTTCAAGCTCATCTCGACCTATTGCAGGATATCGTCTCACTTATCTCAAGTCAAAGAATGGAAGCCCTTTATGGGCACTTTTGCACAGATTTGAGCCCTCCTCGGATATCATTTCAGCCGCGTGAATAGTATTAGATCAGGTATTAGTAAAATAGTAAGTAACCTCTATCGCTCGATTAAGTAGCTGAATCGCAACAACTTTGCCTGTTACCAATCTCAGCAACAAGAGGGCGGCTCAGCCAGGATCCGCGAGGAACCTCCGTCGCCAGGAATTCTGGAGAAAAAATCGCTTCAGGCGACTAAAATCCCTCGGCAGACCCCAGCGACCATCTCCAAGGGGGGGCCGGAGTTCAGCCCGCCACCGGCACCTTTTTGCCCTCTTCAGAGGGTGCGTTCAGCTCTTCGTGCGTCGGCAAAAACCGCTTCAGGTATCGCATTGGGTCTTCGCTCAAGGCCATCTGTCGCAGGTGATACTTCCAAACATCCGCCTTGATCGTTCGCCGCGTAAATGGCTTCCGATGGATCGTCACCACCTCGCCCTTTCCATTGATCCGCGTGTAGGTCGCCGCCGGCACAATGAAGTTCATCTGCGCGCCTTTCTTCCAAAAAGCACGCGCAAACTCATGTGAGAAGACCAGCCCGTGCAATCGCCCTTCACTGGTGAGAATCTGAGCAGCCTCATCGGCTCCCGGCCACTCCGGCTGAATGTTGGACTGGAACCAGCGGCGGAACTCAAAGCCATTCGCCATCGCCTGGCTGATCAATACGAGCAAAGTCTCTTGGCGAGTCATTCGACCTTTCCTCAGGATTCGTGTGGATCTGGGACGAGTCAAAATTTCCTTGCCTTCTGGCGGACTAAGCTGCCTGGCTGTGGCGAAGCGTATGCCGGGTCGCCATTCAAGGAACGATTGCGGTTTCGCGGAACACAAAACCACCCTCTGCCATGTATTAACGTCAAAAGTAGGTCCCACTCCTTTTCGGAGTCAATGCTTCTCCTGCCTCGGTCGTCTGCTTTTCATGGCTGGCGGTCTCCGAACCGATCTGCTGGGGCGCGCTGATTCCGAATTTGCCTCCGACATAGAACTCTCGCATCCAAACTGGCAGAGGTACCCCTGGCAAAGGTACCCTAGACCTGACGATGATCCTTCGATCCCCCCAGACCCCCATTCGCTGTCACTCACGAATTCTGTCGCGGCTCTTCGCCGGTTTCGCCCTCCTTGCGTTCGCGCTCGTCATTCCTGCCGCCGGCGCGGACCAGCCCCACGCCGACCCGCTGGCCTCGGATCCTACCGTCCGCGAAGCTTACCAGCACTTCTACGTCCTCGACTACCCAACCTGCCTCACGCTACTCCGCAAGGTCCAGGCCGCCCATCCAGGCGATCCAGCCGCCACCTCCTTCGTCCTCGAGGCCGAAGTTTTCGCCGAGCTCTACCGCCAGGATCTTCTCGACACCACCTTCTACGCCAACGACGGCTTCCTCACCGGCAAGCACCCCACGCCTGAAGACCCGGCCGTCCGCGACCGCATCTTCGCCCTGGAAGACCAGGTCGAACACGAGTCCGCTGCCCGCCTCTCCCATAACAACCGTGACGTCGACGCTCTCTACGCACGCGGCTGGGCGCGTAGCCTCCGTTCGTCGTACATGGGCCTCGTGCAACGCAGCTTCAACGCTTCCTTCCACCTGGCTCTCGCTGCTCACAGCGACGAAGCGAAGGTTCTCCAGATCGACCCCAACTATCTCGACGCCAAGCTTGTCGTAGGCACCTACCAGTACGTCATTGGCGCGCTGCCCTGGGGCTTCAAAATCCTCTTCGGCTTTGCCGGCATCACCGGCTCCAAGACCCGCGGCATGGAAATGCTTCACGACGCCTTCAACCGCGCTCCCATGACCTCCATCGAGTCGGGCACCGTCATCGCGCTCTTCCTCCGCCGCGAATCCAAGTATCAGGAAGCGATCACCGTAGTCCGTGCTCTGAAAGCGAAGTACCCGCACGACTTCCTCTTCTGCCTTGAGGAAGCCAACCTTCGCAAGGATGCCGGAGAGGGCATGGGTGCTGCTGCTGCCTATCAGGATCTGCTCCAGCAAGCCGCCAAACCCGGCTACTTCCCCTCATCTCATCTTGAGCTCGCCTATTTTGGCTTGGGTGACGCCCTGCGCGGCCAGCGCCATTACTCCGAAGCGGCAGAAGCCTATGAGCATGCTGCGTATACCCAGGGCGCCGGCGCTGAACTCAAGCGCCGCTGCCTTGTCTCCGCAGGCAAAGCCCGTGACCTCATGAACGATCGCCCTCACGCCATCCAGGATTACCAGGCTGCTGTCGCCACCGGCTCCGATACCACGCAAGGCGAAATCGCCCGCAAGCTTCTGAAATCCCCCTATCGCGAATAGCGCCCGACCTGTTCGTCCCCGCATATCCAGTCCTTGAGCAACGCTGGGCCTCGTTCAAGCGCGGAACTTTTCCCAAGCCGTCCGCGTAACTGCTTTCGTTACGCAGTTCGCCTCAAAGAGAGGTTCAGTATGAACGGCTATTGCAACAACTGTGGAAGCGTTCTGCCGCCCGCCGCGCGCTTTTGCCCGGCATGCGGCACAGTCATCTCCGGCTACACACAGGCAGGCTACTCGCAGGCAAGCTATCAGTCGCCCTACGGCGCGCCTTACGCTCCGTTCCCGCGCCTTGTCCGGCCTATCTTCGGCCGCCAGTTTGCCGGCGTTTGCATTGGCCTTGCCCAGACTTACGGCTGGGACGTCGGCCTCGTCCGCATCCTTGCTGTCGTCACCGGCATCTTCCTCTGCCCGGTCCCGGAAATCCTGTACCTTGCTGGCTGGATCGGCATTCCCGAAGAGACCGTGCTCCCGCAAGCGCCTCCGCCGCAGCAGACCACGTAGCGCGCATTCCTGGGTTGCAGATTGCCGCGCGATTGCTCCACGCGGAGCATTGGGCGGCGACTGGAGCAGCGCTCCGAGACTTTGTTGTAAATAGCGCACTTTGAGTGGCTTGCAGTTGCTGATAATTAGGCATGTTTGTGCCTTTGTACAGCGAATGGAGAAAAGGGGCGATCCTGCGGTTGTTCCACACGCGGCGCGCTCTTCCAGGCTGATGCTGAACGGCTCTCTGCTAGGCTCAAAAGCAGCAGCAGACTTCATACAGGCCGGTTTCCTTGCACAGCACCGTAACTCCCGCGCGCCCTTTCGCATATCCCTCCAGCGGCAGCTCTCTTCATTGCGGCTCTCGTTCACTCTCCAGCCTGGCCAAGCGGTATGGCACCCCGCTCTACGTCTATAGCGCCGATCAGATGCTCGAGCGCCTCGGCTACTTCCAGCAGGCCCTAAGCGAACGTCCGCATCTGGTCTGCTACGCCGTGAAGGCGAACTCGGCTCTTGCGATCCTCAAGCTCTTTGCATCGCAAGGCGCCGGCTTCGACATCGTCTCCGGCGGGGAACTCGAGCGCGTCCTAGCTGCCGCTCCGGAAGCCGCATCCCGCACCGTCTTCTCCGGCGTTGGCAAGACGGAAGCCGAGATCGACCGCGCCCTTGAAGCGGACATCCTGGCCTTCAACGTCGAAGGTGAAGCCGAGTTGGCCATCCTCGCCGCCCGCGCCCGTAAACACAAGCGGCCCGCACGCTTCGCCCTCCGCGTCAACCCCGACGTCTTCGCTGAGACCCATCCCTATATCTCCACCGGCCTCCGCGAACACAAGTTCGGCATCGACATCCGCCAGGCCCGCCGTATCTACCAAGCCGCAGCGGGGAATCGCTGGCTCCAGCCTCACGGCATCAGCGTCCACATCGGCTCGCAGATTCGCTCCGTGGAGCCTTTCGGTGCCGCCATGCGCCGCGTCGCTAAACTCGTTCGCGAACTGGCGCGCGACGGCATCGCCCTTCGCACCATCGACGCCGGCGGCGGCCTCGGTATCGACTACCACGCAGACGCCTCCCCCAAAAAGCAGCCCACTTTCAACGCCGAAACCAAAGTCAACGAGTACGCCGCCGCACTCCTCAATGGCCTCGACGCCACTCTTTCCGACGTCACGCAATCCGACCAGAAGATGCAACTCCTCATCGAGCCCGGCCGCTTCCTCGTCGCCCAGGCTGGAGCACTCCTGGCTCGTGTCCTCTACGTCAAGCGCAACGGCAAGAAAACCTTCGTCATCACCGATGCCGCCATGAACGATCTCATCCGTCCCACGCTCTACCAGGCCTGGCACGAAATCGTTCCCGTTGCCTCGCGCGCCGGCCGCCCCGCCACTGTCGACATCGTTGGCCCCGTATGCGAGACCGGCGACTTCTTCGCCCGCGATCGCAAACTCAAGCCCGTTCAGCCTGGTGACCTCGTAGCCATCCTCGACGCCGGCGCCTACGGCATGGCGCAGAGCTCCAACTACAACACCCGCCCTCGACCGGCGGAAGTCCTCATCCATGGCAGAAAAGCCACCCTCATCCGCCGCCGCGAAACCACCGCTGACTTGCTTGCTCCGGAACTGTTGTGAGGATTGGTCTGAGGGGTACTCAATGACACGCAATACATCTCTTCGAATGCGGGTCTGCCTCTCGGCCATGCTCCTCGTCAGTCTTCCAATGCGTCTTGCAGCAGAGCCGACCAGCGCAGCCATCGCCGCTTTCAACACCTACGTCTCCGCCGTAGAGGCGCGTCTGGCCCAGCAGCATCGCTCCCTGGGGGGCTTTCTCGCTCCTACCCACCCAGCTCAGCCCACTTCAGGCCAGCCCATCATCGAGCAGCTCACGCCCAACCCCAGCCCAGTCGCATCTGGGGCCATGCTGCATCACTGGCGAGGCACCGCCTTCGCTCCCGGAGCTCACGCAGCCGACTTCGATCGCCTCCTGCACGACCTTCCCGCCTATCCCCGCTACTTCGCTCCGCAGATCTTGACCGCATCGCTCGCGACCCAGCATGGAGATCACTTAAGCGCCTCGATGCGTATCCGCCAGCATCACGTCCTCACCGTCGTTCTCGATACCGACTACGAGATTGATTTCGCCTCCCTGGACGACCAGCATCGCTACAGCCTCTCGCGCAGCACCAAAGTCTCCGAGATCGCGTCCCCCGGAACTTCCTCCGAACACGCGCTCAGTCCTGCGGACGAACACGGCTTCCTCTACCGCCTCGACACCTACTGGAGCTATGAAGAGCGCCCTGAAGGCCTCTACCTCCAGATCGAATCCATCTCGCTGACCCGAGCCATCCCGCCCGGCCTCGGTTGGGCGATCCGCCCCTTCGTCGAAAGCATTCCCCGCGAGTCGCTCGAATTCACCTTGCAATCCGCCTGTAAAGCACTTCATCGTTAGCGTCTGCGGCACTAGCTGAGGGTTGTTCAGAGGAATGGAGGGCATTGCTACCGCTTTCACCTCCAGCAGTTGGGTCGTGCAAGAGCTGATCGAACGAGAGATCGATCTATGGATCTCCGGCCTATGGGTCTCCGACGAGGAGCGGTTGAAAAAGCATTACTGGTTCACTGAGATACATCACCCGTAGCCCAAGCCTGTACCATGAGCCATGCGTCTGCTCCTCTGCGCGGGTCTGTCGCTCTTGCTCAACGCCGTTCTCTCCGCCCAGTCGATCGTCCCCGGCCCCACGCTCGACCCTGCGATGGATTCAGACCACGACGGACTCACCGACGTCATCGAGAACCAACTGCTGCGGCAGTTCACCCCGCAATTCATGATCAGCGGTGACGACTGCTCCAAACGGCCCGCGCAGTTCGCCGCCTTCCAATCCACGCCCATCGTAGAAGCAGACGACGGCACCATCTACGCTCAGGCTTTTCCCTACCCAGAAAGCCCAGACCATCCAATCCGTTCAGACCATCTCCATCTTGCCCGTCCCGATCAGGTCGAGCTGCACTACTACCACCTGTGGCGCCGCGACTGCGGCGAGATCGGTCATGACCTGGATGCCGAGCATGTCTCCGTCCTGCTCGGCCGCGATCAAGACGGCGAGCACAAGGACCATTGGAAGGCGCTCTACTGGTACGCAGCCGCGCATGAAGACACCGTTTGCGACACAAGCCAGATCACCCGCGCCAACATCCTCAATGCCGAGTCCAGTGGCCCGAAAATATGGATCTCGCGTGGCAAACACGCCTCCTTCCTGAACGAAACAATCTGCACCCACGGTTGCGGCGGAGATAGCTGCTCGGCAATGGAACCGCTGCTCATCCCGGCTGTCATCAACATCGGCGAACTCTCCGCCCCAATGAACGGCGCGCTTTGGACGGATGCCCGGGCGTGGCCTCTAGCCGCCAAGCTCACCCGCAGCGACTTCGCCCCATCCCGCACAGCTCGCGCTGATCGCCTTCCTGCAACGGACATTGCCTGGGCCAATCCCGAAA
>Ga0206974_1054_pt1 | contig 25989 bp, 22 predicted proteins | sample Alteio_BWOrgHeat_84_FD_152920 | JGI IMG/M metagenome (GOLD analysis project Ga0206974, IMG submission 152920) | Enriched cells from forest soil in Barre Woods Harvard Forest LTER site, Petersham, Massachusetts, United States -... | ecosystem: Environmental > Terrestrial > Soil > Temperate forest >... | reverse complement strand
CAGCGTGACTTGGTCTTCAAGTAGCTCTCGAATCGCCTCATCCGCGCGTCTGGCATCGTCAATGTTGGTACTTGAGCCAACCCACAGAATGGTTTGTCCCTCATCATTTCTCATGGGCAGCGCCCGAGTGATGTACCAGAGGTACGTTCCGTCGGCACGACGAAAACGGTGTTCGAACTGGAACGGTGTCTCGGTGGTGACTGAGTTCAGCCAAACGCGGATGTTCTCGTCCACGTCCTCGGGATGAATGAACTGCGTCCAACCCCAACCTTTCACTTGTTCGAACGACAAGCCGGTGAACACCATCCATTGCGGATTGAAGTAGGTAATTTCGCCTTTCTCGTTCGCGGTAAAGATCTTCTGTGGCATGACCTCGGTCATAAGCCGGAACCGCCCCTCGCTTTCTCGTAAGGCCGCCTCTGCCCTTTGTGCTTTCTCGGTCAGTTCATGCTGACGGACCGATGAAACCAGCAGCGCTTCGTTCATTTCGCGAAGCCGCAACTCAATGTCGGGGTCACTGACCGAGCGCATTGTTGGCCTCCCGTCCCCCGAACTCTATTTCAGCGGGACTGGGGGGTTCCGATTGAGGATTATTTTGTCCCGACTCAGGTGACCACGGCTCCGGAACGCCGGTGGTAAGCCCGCGATACCCACGTAGCCGTTCACCGATTACCACGCCTTTGGGGGTGATCGTATATTCCCACATGTCATGGCTGTGCTCGCTACCACGCATCTTCACCGCGACGAGCATCTTGCGCAACTGTCCGTTGATCGAAACGTAGCGCAGGCGCACGATGTCGTCGCTGAGAAACGAGATGGCGTAGTTGCTCAGCCCCATCGATGTGAAGTTTTCTTCGACTTCCACCGTGCTGACAACAGTCACGCCCAGGCGCGTCAATGCTACGATCATCCGATAGAGCGACTCCCGAAATTCGTGCCGGAAGTCCGGGGCCAATGCCATTTCAAAGCCTACAAGAGAGTCGAGTACGACCCGCTGGGCTCCGATCTGCTTGACTGCATCGACGACCGCGTGAACCGTTTCATCCACAGACAGATCGAGCGGTCGAATATAGATTATCTTTAGCTTGCCGTCTTTCTCAGGGCCGTCGAAGTCGAGGCCTAGAGTGGCAGCTCGCCTGACGTACTCGGCCGGCAATTCCTCGAAGATAGCGATGACCCCTGGCTCGCCTTGCCGCAATCCCTCATCGACAAACTGCGACGCCAGTACCGATTTACCCGCACCGGAAGGTCCACCTAGCAACACGCTGTCGCCTTGCGGGATGCCGCCGCCAAGCACGGCATCGAGTTCGCGGATACCTGTAGACAGCCGACGCGAGCCTTTGACATGCGTGGATGCTTCCGATAGGCCGAATGTGCGTGGGAAGGCTTGCAAGCCGCCGCTGGTGATGCGGAAAGTGTGCAATCCAGGAACAGACTCTTGGCCGCGCAGCTTCATTATTTGCATCTTCCGCACGATTGAGTTTCGCTCAATGCTTTGGTAAAGCCAAAGCAGTCCATCAGCAACGGTGAACACTGGGTTGTCGAGCAATTCGCCCTCCATATATTCACCGATGAGGAACGTAGTTGCCTGCCAACCAGTAAGGTGAAGAGCCAATTGTTGGACGAAGGCCTGGAGTTCCATATCGTTCGAGTTAGCCTGGGCTCGGCGAACCACGGTGCGGAATGAATCGACCACAACGATCTTGGCGTTAGATGCCTCGACTTCCTTGATAATCGCCTCGAGAACAGCTCCGAGATCATGCTCTAGTACAAGCTGGCTAAGGTTGATAAATCGGATCGAGCGGTCCATCTTGACATGGTCAAAAAACAGGAACTGCTGTTGATAGCGGAGCATCTTGATCGCTGGTTCACCCAAAACGGTGAAGTACAGCGCAGGTGACTCCGGGGTAGCGTTGGCGAACATTATTTGATGGGCCAATGTTGTCTTGCCGCACCCTGGCGCTCCCGCGATGATGTTGAATGAGTATTCAGGAAGGCCGCCGCCTAGAATTTCATCGAGTCCCGGCACTCCCGTAGGAAGTTGCAGTATCTTCACTCGTTCCTGTCCCTGATTGGACACTAGGAAGCTGTTGACGAACCAGCTCCCGGTCGCCTTCGTGTAACGTCCTAACATTCGTGGTTGGGCGCGAGAAATCTCAGAAGCAGTTGTTCGGTACTACGCCGGTTGAGTCGATGATTCCCGAGGATCATCCTCTTCGAAGGATCAGGAACATGTGCGACGAGTGCATGGCTCCTTTAATGAGCGCGTGGGAGAGTCAGTACAGTTCGGTTGGCCAGCCTGGTATCCCGCCCGCGATCTTGCTTCGGGCTGTTTTGCTCCAGGCACTCTACAGCATCAAGAGCCACCGCGCTTTGTGCGAGCAGATCGAGATGAACCTTCTGTTTCGCTGGTTTGTCGGCCTTGACTGGGACGACACGGTATTCGACCACTCCGTTTTGACGACCAACCGGGATCGGCTATTTGCAAACGGCGCCACCCAGGCTTTTCTGGGCGAGGTGGTTCGCCTCGCCGAGTCGAAGAATCTGCTCTCGTCGGACCGGATGGTCGTGGACGGCACGATGATCAAAGCTTATGCGAGTTTTAAGAGCTTCAAGGCCGACGATGGAAGCGAGGACGACAAGCCGAACTTCAAAGGAACCAAGAGAAACAACAAAACGCACTCCAGCAGAACCGACAAAGACGCAAAGCTGTACCGCAAAGGCAAAGGTCAAGAATCGATGCTCTGCCACATGGGCCACATCCTGGTCGACGGAGCCTCAGGGGTGATTCGCACCTTTCGCGTAACCCAAGCCACCGGCACGGCCGAGGTTGACGCCGCACTTGAGATGCTGGAGGAACAAAAGAAGCCAGGGCATTGCGCGGTGGGAGATCGCGGCTACGACTGCAAGCGCTTCGTCGACGGCGTTCGAAAGCTCGGTCTCAAAGCTCACGTCCGCTCCAAATCCAAAGGCTCGGCGATCGACGGCCGGACGAAATCCCGGCCGTCCTACGAAACGAGTATGAAGTGCCGCTACATCGTCGAACGAGCCTTTGGCTGGATCAAGGGGCCAGGGAGAATGAGACAAACGGTCTTCAGAGGAACGGAAAAAGTCGCGATCCAGTTCGGAATCTACGCCATCGCTCATAACCTGAGAAGGATGATTAGCGTCTGAACCGCCTACAAAGACGGAAATCAAGCCTCCGGGCGCTCGGCCGGCGCTCCAAAGGGCAACCTCAGTAGCCAAAACGCGATGATTTCGGCATCCAAGCCTTCAAAACGCGAACGCAACTCCTAATCTCGCTATCGCTTTACCCTCGGAAAAACCTCAGAGTCGGTTGGCCAACAGTTTCCTAAACGCCCGTCATGCTTGACGGCCAGCGCGAGCAGGTAAATGTCGGTGACCTGCTTGGGCCTATGCACGAAATTAGGATCGATCAAAGAACTCTCCAAAAGGCTGACATCGTCCGGCCAGAAGCGATGATAAGGGGTGTTCGCGGCACTTCCGAGTACGGAAAAGGCTTGGGCTGTACTGATCGATCCGGGGTATGCGCTCTGCGAGATGATCCTGATGAAGCCATTCTGAGTGATGGGGCACGATGCCCAAATTGGATGAGGTTGCGACATTAGCCACGACCTTGCCCGAGCGTGATGGACATGAGCCGCGTCAAGAAGAGCAATGAGCATGTTCACATCGAGGAGAGCGGTCAAAGGACTCTTCCTCGCGAAGCCGCTCGACTAGTTCCGAGGTGACAATTACGCCTCGGGCAGGTAGTGGCTTGAACCCGAGGAATTCTTCCTCCGAATTTAGGTCGGACGCTCCGGTCGATACCGCCAGCCCTTTTCTTGCCAACTCAGACAAGACCTGGCCCGCGCTCTTGTGCTCGTGTCTGGCCAGGGCCTTTGCCGCCAGGAGCACGTCTTCCGCAATGTCAAGCGTGGTTCGCATACATCAGATGATACGGCATCAAGTGCAGCGATCCTTGAACACGCAGCTTTGAAAAGTGACCAAGACGGCCACCCACTACAATAGTAAAGGCCCTATCCCTGGCTGCGCCAGGGATAGGGCCTTTACAATTGCTGCGTAAGCGAGGGGGGGAAAGAAGCTCCCCCGCGGCCGCGATCTAAGTGTGGATTGTTAGCACCGCACTGACGGACGCGCCGTTGAAGCTTGCTTTGATGGTCGCTGTGACCCTCGAGAAGCCGAAGGTCGTGAGGATCTGGAAGGATGCCGAGGTTTTGCCCGCCGGTATCACGACGTTCGTGTTCGGCAACGCGCGAGACGAGTCGCTTGATACCGATATCGTCAGCCCCCCGACCGGTGCGGCCGAGCTGATCGAAACCGTTCCCCGGCTCAAGCTGCCCCCAGTCACCGAGCTTGGATCGAGTGACAGCGAGACGAGTTTCGGAGCCAAGATCTGTAAAGATCCCGATAGAGACCCTGCGCCGAGCGTTGCCGTTATGGTTGCGGTGGTGTTAACAGCGACCGCGACGGTTTTTACAACGGTTTCGGCTGAAGTAAGTCCTCCGGCAATCTTCAAGCTTGTCGCCGTCAGGCTAGCCGAACTGGAGTTGCTGGATAGGCTGACCGTAAGGCCGCCAACCGGCGCTGGGCCAGTCAGCTTCACAGTGACGTTGGAGCTATTTCCTCCCACAACTGAGCTTGGATTGAACGTAACTGACTGGATGGCGACTGGACCGATTGTCAATCTCGCCGCCGCCCAGCTGCTGTTCACCGTCGCCGTTGCGGTGATCGTCGCCGTTGTCGATACTGCGCCTCCGACGGTATTCACCTTAAACGTCCCGGTAGTTTGACCCTTGGCAATCACGAATTGCGTGGTCTCCGGCTTTGCCGATACAGAATCGCTCTTTAGGGAGATGACCATTCCGCTAGCCCCTGCTGGGCCGCTAAGCGTCACAGTGCCTGTCGACGGAGCTCCTCCAGCTACCGAACTTGGATTGAAGCTGACGGAGATGACTGCTGCCGGTACGATCTTCAGCGACGCATGGGTTGAGAAAGAACCGCTCTTGGCCGTGACGGTGACGGTTTCGACGGCAGACACAGGCAAGGTCGGGATGGCAAAGGTAGTAAGGCTCTGCCCGGAGGGTATCGTCACCGTCTTCGGAACCGTTGCATCGATGCTGCTGGAAGAGAGAGCAACAACGATGCCGGCGGGGGCCGCCTCGCCGTTTAGGGTCAGGGTGCCCGTCGAAGATACGCCACCCAGCACTTGCGAGGGAGCGATAGTTAACCCGACTAACTGGGCCGGATTGATGGTTAGAGCAGCAGACTGAGTCTGGCCGCCGAACGTGCCGGTAATGATCGATTTGACAGTGGCGCCGACGCCGTGAGTAGTAATCGTAAAGGAGGCTGAAGTCAGGCCGACAGGCACAGTCACCGCAGTTACGTTTGCGGCAGGGTTGGAACTCGTGAGGGAGACGACTTCGTTCGGGCCAGCCGGGCCGCTTAGCGTGACTGTTCCTGTTGCGCTGTTACCGCCAACAATCGAGATGGGATTGATGCTCAGCCCCGTCAGAGTAGCCGGCGTGATAACGAGGACCGTCGAAGCCGACCCATGGTTCGCAACCGCGGTAAGAGTATCGCGAGTTTGCGAACTGACCGGGCTCGTGCTTATCGTGAAAGTAGCCGTCGTTTGTCCCTTCAAAACGGTTATGGTGGACGGAACCTTGCTGAAACTGGTTGTATTGGAAAGACCAACCAATATCCCGCTTGGCCCGGCCGGGCCGGCGAGTGTCACCGTTCCCGAGGAACTGCTGCCCCCCTGTACGAAGGTTGGATTGATTCTCAAGGCCTGAACACCCGCGGGATCGATGGTGAGGTTGGCCGCTCGCGACTGGCCATTGAACGTGGCTGAAATCGTTGCCGCTGTCTCAGTACTGACCGGACTTGAAGCTACGTTGAATGTCGTTGAAGACTGACCACTCGGCACAGTTACCGAAGCGGGAACGGTGGCAAAGGTGCTGTTACTCGAAAGCGTAACCGTTACTCCACCCGATGTCGGTAAACCGGTGAGTGTTACGGTGCCAGTGGATGAGTTCCCTCCCAGGAAGGAAGTCGGGTTCACAGTGAGCGAGGAGATACCGGCGGGAGTGATGGTGAGGACTGCCGTTTGCGACTTACCATTGAAGGTTGCGGTGATCGTTGGTGTAGTTTGAGAACTGACGCCAGTGGTACCGATCGAAAAGGTCGCCGAGGTTAGGCCAGTTGGCACCATCACCGACGAAACCATTAGGACCGCAGCGCTATTGCAGGAGAGACTAACTAGTGACCCCTTGGAACCCGCTTGGCCGTTCAAAGTCACCGTCCCGGTCGTGAGGTTGCCTCCGACCACGGTCGAGGGGCTCAATGTAATCGAAGACAGACTTGCAGGAACGACGGTGACCAGTCCTTCCAGGGTGGTCCCATACAATGATCCGGTGATCGGCACATTGGTAGCGGTGTCGACTCCAAACGAACTCATCGTGAATTTGGCCGTTTGCTTACCTTGCGGCACCGTTACCACGGAGGGAACGGAAGCTGCCGAGTTTTGGCTCGTAAGCGCCACCCCGAGCCCGCCCGGGCCGGCAGGAGCCGAGAGGGTTACCGTTCCAGCTGCAGGGTTGCCTCCGACTACCGTTCCCGGGTTGATCGTCATGAAATCGAGCGCTGGAGGATTGATCGTGAGCTGCGCGCCCCTCGCCAGGCCGCCGACCGAGATGTTCGCAACAGTCTGTGCGCTGACGAATGACGTAGTGATCGTGAACGTCGCAGTCGTAGCACCGCCCGGAACGAGGATGGAATGGGGCACGGCTGCGTCCCCATTATCCGATAGAAGGGCCAAGAATGCCCCTCCGGGAGGAGCGGCTGCTGCGAGAGTGACGGTGCCCGTCGCCGAAGAACCCTCGTTCACAGCGGTTGGGGAGACGGTAAGGCTAGAAATCGCTCCGGTGTAAGGCGCCGACAGCACCCAGAGCATGCCATATTCAAACCGGCCGCCGCGCTCTGTTGTGCCGTAAATCTGGCCAGTGCTGGTCAGTGTGACGCCCGCGTAAGGCGAATAACCGTCATCTCCGCTGGTGCCATCGTCAAAGGTGGTCCGACCACCGAAATCGTGCAGGTCGACGTAGCCGTTGGGTCCAGGGCGGATCTGCCACACGATGCCTCCTTGGAGGGCGTATCCTTGTTGGTAGTATGCATTGGGTCCGCCGACTTGCGTCGTTCCGTACATGTTGCCCAACGCATCGAACTTGACGCTGCATCGCGGGTTGATGCCGTCAGTTCCGGTTTTGCCATTTGCGTTTACAACCGTTCCGCCGAAGTCGTGCAGGTCCTTGTAGACACCCGACGCTGTGATCTCCCACACCATTCCGCAACCGTCATTGCCGACGTTGATGGGTCCGCCCGCGTAGGTCGTTCCGTAAAGATTGCCGGCGCTGTCGAGCGTGACGCCAGCATAGGGCGCATAGCCATCTCTGCCGCTACTGCCGTTGGCGTTGGTGACCGTGCCGCCGAAATCATGCAGGATCTTGTATTCCCCAGATGCCGTGATCTCCCATACAATGCCACCGTAGACTGATCCAAAAGCGTTCGTCGTAATATAGTTGGTGCCGCCGTCAGAGCAAGTTCCATACATGTTGCCTTGGCTGTCAAACGTGACATCGGCGGTCGGATACCAGCCGTCCAAGGGGTTTCCCTTGTCGTCTTTCGTACCAAACGTGTGAATAATCTGTGGCTCCTGGAAACCGTTCGTCGACTTTACCGCCCACACGGTTCCCAGGTCGGCGTCACGTCCATTTACGCCGCCAACGCTTGAAGTGCCGTATTTGTAGCCGTTAGGCCCGATCGTGACTCCTGCCTCATTTGCCTCGATCGCGGCACTCCACGCGCTGTAATGCATAGCCGAGGATGTCGTGAGCTCCCACACCGATCCGGACCCGAGGAACGTGGTGCCCCCTGGACCAGCATAGGTGGTGCCCCACATGTTGCCGGAGGTATCGAAAGTCACTCCACCTTCGGGGAGACCATATGGGGCCGCAATATCCAGTAGGTCTGCGTATGTTCCTGAGGCAGTGAACGACCAGACCATGCCCTGCCCCTGGCCACCGCCCTTCTCGGCAGTTCCGAATAAATTGCCGCTGTGGAAAGTGACGCCTGAATAAGGATTCTCTCCGTCCGTGTAACTGCCGAAATTATGCAAATCTGCGTACGAATACTGGGGGTTTGTCTGCCCGAATACCGGAGCCGGTATGCAAAATGCACCAACCGCTAGGGCGGCGCAAGCGAGGGTCATAAATTTCTTTCTCATGTTGGAATAGCCTTAGCAAGGCGGAATCGGCACAAAATCCCCGGTCTTTTCGGAGAATACTAAGAGGATTGTAATGCCCTATTCATGAGTAAAGATAGATGGGTAAGTAGATTACTCTCGCTCATATGGCTGTAATTATTAGTCACACTAAAATCGATTATGAGTGAGACTGAAAACCAGACTCCCTGCGAATTCTTAGTTCACTTTTAGCCATTCTAACGGGTTACATGTATTGCGGAATATTTCGCAACGAACGCCTGACGGGACGAGTTGAATGCTACATTGCATTCGGGCTTGCGTGTCGCACGCCGAGAAATATGACGAATGCAGACCTTTTGGACTCGATCGGCGGCGCGGTCCCGTCTGACTCGAAGTTTTACGTCGAACGCGTAGTGGATCGGCAATTCGAAAGTGCCATTCGGGGGAAGGAGAGCATCATTCTCGTCAAAGGCCCTCGCCAGGTGGGCAAGACTTCGCTAATCGGGCGGGGCCTCCGCTTGGTCGATGATCTGGGATGGCGTGGTGTGATGACCGATTTCCAGAACTTTGGAAGCCGCCAGCTGGAGACCGACGAGGCGTTTTACGACTTGGTAGCAACGACGCTCAGTCTCGACTTGAACTACACATACGAACCAGATCGCCAATGGACGGCCAAGCTCGGTCCAAGCCTCAGTTTTCGCCGCTTCCTCAAAGAGCTCATCGCAAGCTCAGACCAACAGCTTGTTTGGTTCATCGACGAAGCCGACCGCCTATTCGGATCTGCTTTTGCTTCCGACTTCTTCGGCCTCGTGCGCGCATGTCACAACGCCCGTGCCACGGACCTTCGAGGACCTTGGTCGCGGCTCACAATCGTCATCGGCTACGCAACAGAGGCTCACCTATTCATCGACAACCTGAACCAGTCGCCTTTCAACGTCGGGCGAGCGGTGAAGCTGCCTATGTTCACCCTGTCGGATACCAAGGACCTGAACGAGCGGTATGGTCGGCCGATCGGCTCGGATGCCGAAGTGCAAAAGCTGCAAGCCCTTCTCGATGGCCAGCCGTTTCTCACACGCCGCGCGTTTGATGCCCTCGTTAGCGAGCAGATGAGTTTCAGCCGGCTCATGGCCGATGCCGACAACGAAGAGGGGCCGTTCGGCGACCACCTCAAGCGAGTGCTTGTCGCGGTGACGCAGCTTCCGTTCGTATGGGAGGCGCTTAAGAATTCGATCGCAACGACTTCAATTTCGGATTCGCGAGGGCTGCATCGGCTGGTTGCCGCCGGCGTACTCGTTCGGCGGCAAACCATGGGATACGGCATAGCCAACGATCTTTATCGCCGCTTCCTTTCGCGATTCATGAACGACGAGACCGCCGCCGCCGCGACGGTGGTTCGCACGCTTTCTTCGGCTTCTCCAGCGGAAACCAGAGTGCTGACCGAGGACCCCGCCGTTTTCTTCGACGCGCCCGCGCTGATTCTCGAACTGGTCCGGCTCCGGAAGAAGCGAAACATCTCCCAAGGCCAGATGGCGCAAACGATCGGGATCTCCCAATCGCGTCTGTCGCAAATCGAGAATCTGCAGGGTGGCGTACCCTTCGAAACTGTGATCGAGTATGCGCGAGCGATCGGCGCCAACCTCGCAGTGGCGCCCGCAGACGAACGGTAGCGCGCAGCCTATCGAATCGGAGTTTCGACGTCGGACGACCTGGTCCGGATCCGTACGGTCGGATCGCTGTTCAGCGTTCTCCAGGCACGCACGAGCCCGTCGGAGCCGGCAGTTACCAGCGTGTTTCCATCGGCAGTAAACAGGACGGACGTTAGCGGCAGAATGGATGCCTGAACCTCTGTAAGAAGATCACCCGTCGCTGCGTCCCAAAGCTGCCACGCTCCAGTTGTGTTGCACGTCGCGATCCTGCGCCCGTCTGGCGAGATATCTGCGCCAGTGATCTCTTTGCCCTCGATTCCATGAAGCTCGGCGATCTTCTCGAGGTGATCGATATCCCACAGGATTGCGACACCGTCTCCGCCGCCGGTCACCATCCGCTTACCGTCGGCTGAGAAGGAAATACACGAAACCGAGAGCCCATGGGCTTTACTTTGCTGAAGAAGCTTGCCCGTGTAAGGGTCGATCGTTCCCAATTTCCCCTCGTCGGTTGCGCAGATGAGGTGCTCTCCGTCCGGAGAAAACCAGAAGCTTCGTAGATCGGGCGCGAATCGCTTGCGCCAAAGCGTCTTTCCAGTGCTCTTGGAAAGGCCGAGGTATTGGCCACTTGGCGTGGACACTACGAACACATCCCCTTCCACTCCGCTCGCGAGGTTTTGGACAGACAACGTATAGCGAAGGCTGGCCTGCGTTCCGTCAATGGAGACGATCTGGGTATTGCCAGGATCGGAGACCAGGCACCATAAGCCGTTGTAGGTGAGATTTCGAGATCCTTTCGGTATTTGGAGGGTCGGCAGTGGCGTCAAGACCGGATCGCGGATCCGCATCATCGATCGGCCATCGGCCGCAAAGAGCCGGAATCCGCCCTTTCCGTCCCGGTGGACGCTTTCTGCGCGTCCCACGATTCCTTCTCCGTTCTGGCGAATGTCCATGAGCCGCACGGTCGAGGAGTTTCCGATCCATGGCGAGGCTTTTTCGCCTGGCGTAAGAGCGGCTACTTGAGTTCGGACGGCGACTCGTTTTCCGCTCGGGATTTCACGAACGGTCGCAACCCCGCGGGAGGAAACAGTCACGATCGTCCGGTCGTCGGGCGCTATCTGGACCGACACTGGAAGGTCATCGCGCGAGTCAGGCGACGAGTAGATCACCTTATGGGCGTCGAGGTCGCGGATCATCGCGACGTGATGGTCGTCCCAATAAGCAAGAAGGCGGCCGGAGGCCGAAAGGCATGCCGGCAGGTAACGGAGCGGAAACGGAAAGCGATCGACGGCGCTCCCCGTCCGGCGATCCCATGCCACCAACTGACGGTTCGGATCATCCAGCCCAGGCGCGTAATAGAGGATTCGGCCGCAATCGGCGGATACAGAATTTTCGCTGCATACCGTGGATGTTTTTGGAAATCGGCAAACTCGAACGCCATTCCGCAAATCCCATACCTCGCTCATCTTATCGGAGGGGTTCAGGCGCCTAGCTTCGTCCAGGAGCACGTAGTTCGTGTGGTCGCGAAAACCGACGCTACCGATGTTAAACCCAGGCGTTCCGACTTTGCTGAGTACCCGTCCCGTGGTAAGTTGAACTACGGGTCCAGGAGAGATGGGCAGGGCCACCGTCACGATCCCGTCATCGGTTGCAATAGCTTGCCGGAGGCCCAACGGGCTCGATCCCAGCACCTTCTTCGTTTGGCGGTCGACAATCGCGATTTCGTCCAGTAACCGGTCCGTGATGCAAACCTGCTTGCCGTCGTTCGACACTATCCCGCTTTCCTGCTTTCCCGCGCGCGGATCGTCGAACGTGTACTCCTCCGGGCTGTCGTGCAGGTGTGCCAACCAGTAGCCCCATTCGAAGCCGCGATGTGGGCTCGCCTTCCAGCGCTCCAGCACGGCGACAGTCCGGGCCCGATTGCCGGTCTCATCCAGGTAGCGAAGGCTGTTCATTTGCGAGACGTAAAGCTCGTTATCGAGCCGCTTCTCGGCCGACACCGCCTTCACTTCGGCATCCACGGCGCGTTGTCTCTCCGAAAAAGCCAACAGTCCCAGCGTCCCCACGATAGCGCAAGCCACTGCTGTCGTTGCCGCACCGCGGACAACGCCGCGCCAAAACGACTGCCGCTGCCGAATGAGCTCCTGGCCTGGCATGTTCGACTGGATCCAAGCCCGGTCGAATACATGACGGTAGATCCGGTTTCGGATCGTCAGACGCGGCCCGTCTGCGCGCATCAAGCCGGAGAGCTTGAGCACAACTGAAACACGGTTCGATTCGTCGTAGGGGATGCTGGCCCCTCGGAGGGCGTGCTCGTACGTGGTGAGAATATCCGCGCGATACTTATTCGGATCTCCAGAGTCTTCGGGGTCGTTGAGTGCCCGGTTGGCGACATCCGCCAAATTAGGGTTGGTGGTGAGCGCATCGGGGTCGAAAAAAAGCCGCTCGACCAACTTATCGACCTCTCGGACATCGTGTATCCCTTCGGAGACGATCTCTTGGCAAAGCGACTGCGTGAGGAGCGGCTGACCGTTCGTCCAGTGGTGGACTCGGCGGGCAAGAGGATCGCCGTTGGCGCCAAGCGCGGGCACGAAGCCCTGCACCTCGGACAATGTGAAATCGTCGACCCGGATTCGTTCACCGATATTGAACGGGGTCGTGACCGGACTGCGAATCAGATCGTTCGGCACCGCGACGCCGATAAGGCAGAAGGTCAATCGATTCAAGGCCGGCTCCCGAACCCGCCGGTTGTAGCACTCGCGGATTCCCGCGAAAAACTCGTCCGTATCGAAGGGCAGGTTGCGAGTCGTGTCAATCTCGTCGACGAAGATGACGAGAGGCTCCTCGAGGCTTCGGAGGACAACGTCGCGAATGCCGCCGAAGAATCGTTGCATCGGACTTTGTTGCGCCTTTGCCTCGTCGTACTCGATGAGCTCGATGGTCAGGTCCAGCGATTCCCCGACTTCGTTGGTCAACCCGGCGTACCATTGTTCGGCACGGAGGTTGCTGGCGCCGATCTGGGTCAGGTCGACGAATACACTGTGGATTTTACTCTCCGCCAGCTTTGCCATCGTTCGTACGCAAAGCGATGACTTGCCCATTTGGCGGGCATTGAGGACGTAGCAATACCGTCCGGCAGATAAATGCTCGAGCAAGACGTGGTCCGCCTGACGCTCGATGTAGCTCTTGGAACCGAGCGGCAGAGTCCCGCCCGAAACGAAGAACTCAGCCCTTTCATCTCCGGTCGCCCCCATCCGTGCCAGTCTGTCATAGTTGACGGTCTGAAGAGCCGCGCGGCCAAGATATCCCAAGCAAAAACGGGCGGCGAGATCGGATGAGGTTGAAGACAGGGTGGGCTCCGCCGTACGCCTGCTCCGATGTCCCGGAAACTTCCCAACCTAAATTCCCTTCCAATGTTTGAAAACTGTCCAGGACGGCCAGCTCCGATTTTTTGCATCTGAATCGGGTCCGCCCGTGACTGGGATTCGGAACGAGCCCTTTTTACTAAACCTTTCCCGGATGCAATCCGAGACACCGTTCATTCGGCTTTCGCAACTCAAGGCTCAAGCGTTTTCAGAACATCGCGAACGGAGACCCCTAGAACGTAGCTGATTCCACTGGCACAAGAAACTCCACGGGAGCCAATATCGAACCGTCTCGAAGCATACTGGCCCCGCTATAGAAGGAAGCCACGTCCAACATTTGCGGAAAGTCTTGACGGAACTGTCCGGAGCCTCTGATGACGGCTACAACTGACCGAAAAATCTGCTCCTCGACACCAAAGAATGTGCCCCGAGGGACATCCAGCCGTAAAGTATCCTCGCTTGCGATCCTAAGTCCGTTCCCTGTCCGCTCGAACAGAGGGCCAACACCTCCATTTCGGTAGTAACCGCCGACAAATCGCCGTCCCGAATGTGGTCCAAATGCCAGCTCCCAAATAGTTACTGGAACACCTAAGATCGCTGGAAGTGGAAGTCCATTGAAGAGAGCGGCGGCGGCAACAGGCAGATTAAGCTTTTCCATGATGCTCGCGTAGTGCAAGGAAACGATCGTTGAACCCAATTCATCACTCTCACCATCGAGGAGACTTGCATCTCCTGGACTATGGGGATCTTCGGCGTATAGACCGCTTTGCACTCTCGGTTGACGCTCGACGGCGAATCGAGTCGCCACGATGTGTCCCTTAACAGGTACTGCATTATTTCGATTGTTACGCAATTCAACTCGGTTGAACTGTTGCCGCCATAGTTTAAACTCGGATGTTCCGAACCCAATCGACGTGTACCGACCTTTGGACTCACCAAGAAAGAACCGACTTACATTTTCTGCACAGAAATAATCAGGTGCATCTCCGACTGCCGTTCGCACGATTGAGCAGTTATTCAGTGCGCGCTTGGTCTGCCGATCAAGCAATTCCTGCTTATGGACGAAGTAGGTTATATTCAGGTGCTCATGCAGAAACCACCGGCAAAATGCTTGCCCCAGTTCCATCGATTTAATACGCTTTGCGCCCTGCGAAACGCCTAAACCGTCTCCAACAAATCGAAATTCGTTCGTCGGCATGAGAAACCTGACGTGCTCAAAGTGCGTGGGATCGGGGTCGGGTGGCACGCGACCAAACGTATCCAGGTAGTAATGGTGGTAAGGACCAGCCAATTCGACATCCAACGTTGATGCCGAAACGTTGGTTTTCGGATTGATCCGCAGACCTGACGGGACGACCGGGTAGTTACTGAGTGAAAGGTTTAGTGCTTTTTGCAAGGTAGTCTCATCCAGTTTGCGTGCCGTATCATTGCATCATCTTTACAGAAACCTAATGTCCGCTCCGGCGCCGTCATTGCAGAAATCTCAATTCCGAGTCGCTAGCCCAAGAGGGCGGTCAGCAAGATTCAGAGGGTCAATGCTGCCAACTCGGCGTTCCATTCTTTCGAGGTTTTAAAAGTGTACAAGACGGCCAGCTCCGAAGTTGTGATACTCTTTCGCCCAGCGTGGAGGGACATGTATGTCTGAATTCGACGGCGACCTGAAGTCGGTCGTCGACTTTGTCGGTCGCACTCTCCATGACGACCAGAAAGAAGAGCTGCTTTCGCTTTGGCGGGTCGCGGAGTGCAGCCTTAGCTACGGCTCTGAGCACCGGATGGGCTACTCGGACGTTTATATTCAAGTCGGTCTCAAGGCTCAACACTTCCGACCAATTAGGGCTCAGAAGAAGAGAGAAGAATTTGAAGCTGAGTTGCTTGAAATTGCCGGCCCGGTAGTCAACGCGTACGACGACCTGCACCTGCTAGGAATTCACATCTATCCCATTGCGGAACATGACGACTCGTGGCGCGGAGGTGTTGAGCAGCCAGTTCGTGTTGAGGCTGACGATGAAGATGAACTTTGGATGCGGGGGCTCCTTCGACTCTTTGTGAGCCATCGGTCAAGCGACAAGGTCCGTCTTGCGAAACTCAAGGCGAAGCTCCGCGAGTACGGTATCGACTGTTTCTTGGCGCACGAAGACATCCAAGAAACGAAAGCATGGCGCGACATGATAAAGCAGGGCCTGCAATCATGCCACGGGATGGTCACGGTCGGTTCTCCAGGGTTCAAGGAGAGCATCTGGTGCAACCAAGAAATCGGCTGGGCGATGTGTCGAGGATTACTAGTCTTGCCGCTGCTTGCCGGCGAACCGCCTGAGGGATTTCATTCCGACATTCAGGGCCCGACCATCGACTTAGCGGATCCTGACCAGGCTGCACTCAAAGTTGTGAAAGCGATCCTGAAAGAAGAACGCTTTCGTCCCCTTGTGTTCGAAGCCTTTGTTGAACTCATCAACGAGGCCTCAAGTTGGGAGTCGTTGCGCGACGTAGGCTACTGCCTTGAACGACTGGATAACTGTCCTGCGGACAAACTCAAGAAAGTCAAGTCAGCGTTCGAGAAGCACCCGAAGAGGGATCGGCTGTTTTCAAAGGCCATCCCCAACTGGCTCTCTGTTCAAAAACAAAAAGTCGGTTCAGGCAAGAGTTAATTCATCCAACAGAAGCACCAGCCGTGCCCGTGCCCGGAGACTGCCGAACCTCACGCGACACTGGCATCCTGTCTCGCGTTCTCTGTGTCTCTAAGGTTCATACCGGAACTGGGACGAGAAGCTACAAGGTTTGAAAAGTGTCCGAGACGGTCAGCTCTTTGTAATTTAACTGCTTGGTGCCCCTTAGCCTACGGTTGAGCGTCCTCAAACGGACGCCTTGTCTGGAAGCACCTCTTGAGTGGGTTTTCCAGCTGGCAGAGCGGCGAAGTGGGGGTCACGATGGACAAGGATTGCACCATGTTGAACTGCCGTGGCCGCAATCAAGCAATCGACTGTAGCGATTCGGGACGTTGCGGCGTTACGTAGATCCATCGCAAGTTCCACTATCGCCTCGCTTATGGGGGCCAGCTCGCTCAATGCTGCTTTCAGGGTCGCGACGGCTTGCCTAGCAAGGGCATCGGAGCCTGTGCGGTGCAAGACGGTCGTGTACGTCTCGAACAGCGTAAGGACGGAGACACTCGCGATGACATTGGGGTCGTTCATGAGCTCGTTCACGCGGTTCGCGCCTGGTTCGCCGAAGATATCGGCCAGAATCGCCGAACTATCAAGGACGTGGGTCAACCCTGCTGTTCCGTGATCGCCTCTTCCCCGCGCTCACGGATTAGGTCGGCTACCGCGCTTTCGCCTGGCTTGAGCGTGTGTGCCAGCATCCCATGAAGTCGCCGCGCAGCCTCTTGACGCGTTTGGCCCGGACGAAGCGTATAGCAGCCGTCCGGGGAGCGCTCCCACTGTACTGGGCTTCCCGGATGGAGCCCCATCCTTTCGGCCATCTCCTCAGAAATGGGCACCGACAAATCTTCACGGACGACGAGCGTCATGACTCTATATTACGTCGCGAAGGACCCAAGGTGTAGTTTTGCGCGTGCGAATTCGAGCTTGGGAGGTCACAGGTCGATCTCCAAAAGTTTGAAAACTGTCCAGGACGGCCAGCCAGTTCTCTGAAGACATTCTTGCCTCGATGGAACGGGCAGTTACTTGAGTTCTGCCAGCATCCTCCCGGTTCCGGGGGTGGTTCCGCGTTAGATAAACCCTACGATGGTATAGCGCTTGGTGCTTGTAAGCACTCCGTTACCAACGGCGGCGGTTAAACGTCAATAACATGAATGTACGCGCGTTGACGGATCATTTAATTTAGGCGTACTTATCGGCACAGTGAGATTGCTAGGCGCTTTGTCGTTATAATGGCGACACCCACGACGACGTGGCATAAGATTCCGATCTCTTGGTGGGGGCCAGGCTTTCGGTTTGCAACCGGAAAGTCAAAAACCGCAGTGACGCGGTGACTTCCAGACGCTAGATTCCACATCCTATGGTGCGTCATCTCAACAAGGCTCAGAATTCCTCAGATGGATTCACTATTTCGCCATGGCCGGTACTCCGTAACTCCATCGTCCACACGTGTGACAGCGCCCGTCCTCACACCGTTTATGGCTCGACGCAAATTGACTTCACCGATGCTTATGAGCGCATTCTAGAAGTCCGCCGGGCAACCAGAGTGGCGGTTTCGATTCACGCCTTCGTTCTCGGCTGCGTCGCGAAAGCGGCGACCGAGTTTCCCATGCTTCGCAGCCATCGCCAAGGGAAAAATCTAGTGCGATTCGACACCGTCGATGTGGGCACGATCATCGATCAATTTGCGAGTGACGCGATGCGAACTCGCCTCCCCGTTCTCTATATCGTGCGTGACGCTGATCGAAAGAGCATTGCGCAAATCAACTGGGAGCTTCGTGCCGCAGCCCGCCGAGATTTGGGACAGGATCCGATGATGAAGTTCCGGAGGCGGTTGAGCCGCCTTCCCCAGTTGGCTCAAAAGGTCATCTTTCGGCGACTGATGAACGACCCTTGGAAGCATCGTCAAGTCTTCGGAACCTTCGGTTTTACTTCGATACAGTCGCCGGGATACAACCATCCCGCCCATGCATTTGTCACCAATATTTGCAACGGAACCGTCGCGATGGGCAATCTCCACCAGAGTTTTTTGCCGGATGCCGAAGGTCGACCGGTGTTGCGCCGAGTACTCGACATTAGCGGAGCATTCGACCATGACTACATCGATGGAATGCTCATCATGGCCTTTGGACGGTTGGTAACCAAGCTCATTATGGGTGGCTACGGCTTGGACGAAGAATTCATACGCGAAACGCGAGAACTTGCCTCAGCCGAGAAGGCGGCAAAAATGACCCAGGGACCTGAGGGGAAGTGAGCGCGAGAGAGATTCCGACTCTACCCGGGCACTGGCTTATGGGGAGTGCCTCCGCGATGGGGCCGGCTCCGCATCGGTTCGTCGGGCGTGTTGCCCAGGAAAACGGAGGCTTTGTCCGGTTCCGCATTGTGCATCGTTCCTTCGTCGCCTGCGCAAGTGCGCAAGCGGTTCGCCACATCCTGGTAAGCAACCATGAGAACTACCCCCGCGCATTTCATAGCGTGAATGGAGTCGTGGTTTTGGGGAATGGCCTCATTTTCAACGAAGGGGAGGAATGGCTCGCGCGTCGCCGCATGATTCTTCCTTCTCTCCGCACGGAAAGTGTGCAGGGTCTGTGCGCGATCTCCAACGAAGAAACTCGAAAGATTCTGGACGAATGGGAATTGGCCTCACGGAAGGGAGAACCGGTCGACCTTCTTGTGCAGATCTATCGCCTAACTATTTCTGTCATGGGGCGAGCGTTATTAACCAGCGGAGTGGGCCGCGAGGAATCCGACGCTTTTGCAGATAACATCCGCGAGAGCATCGTCCTGTTGCGACAGCGGAATCGCAGTTTATACAACCCTCCCGCGTGGGTGCCCACGCCTCATAATCTCCGGTTACGAAAGGTCCAGCGCGCCCTCGACGGTTTTATCGAGCGGCATATTCAAGAGCGCGAACAGCTACACGAAGCCTCTTTTCCCGACGATATCCTTTCCCATATGCTGCGTGCCCGCCACCCAGATACTGGCAAAGCCATCCCGCGCGGTGACCTTATCGTCGAAACCAAGACTCTGTTTGCAGCCGGGTTCGAAACGACGGGTGCTAGCTTGACTTGGTGTCTTTACCTTCTTGCCAAACACAAGGAAGTTGCAAGCAAGTGGCGCGAAGAGATCGACAGCGTACTTGCCGGGGGCGAACCGACAACCGAAAATATTGATCAGCTGGAATACACCGCCGGCATTATTCATGAGGCGCTGAGGATGTACCCCCCTGTTCACGGCTTGTCTCGAGATGCGCTGGCCGATGACGAGATATGCGGCATGCAAATCTGCAAAGGCGACACCATTCTGCTTTCGATATTTGGTGTGCATTACGATCCTCAAGACTGGGAGTCGCCAAATGAATTCCGCCCCGAGAGGTTTTTGCCAGGAGGAGAATGGAAACGTGAGGCCTTTCTTCCTTTCTCAGTCGGAAAACATCGATGCATTGGGAATGCCTTCGCTCAAATCGAGATGCTGGTGGCGCTATCCCTCATCGGGCAGCGCTTCGAACTTTCGCTTCCCGACGGATTTGAGGTTGGGGAGAATGCTTTCATCACCCTTACCCCCGACCGTGCCATCCCTTTGTCGGTCCGTTTGCGGTCATGAGTTATCAACTGGACGAACTCGACTCGTCCGATCCCGATCAACTCTTGGCCTATGAGCGAGCTTTCTTCTCGGTGTTCGAACCTCTCACCCATAATCGGTTGATACGTTGGCTTTGGGATTGGGATGACGCTGCAAAGCGCCTCTGCACTCGAGTGCCATACGAAGAGCAGACAATTTTTATCGAACGCGATGAGGCGGGAGCGGTACGGAAGGCTCTTGCGATCGGAACAAAGCTTCGGACACTTCAGGCGTCTGACTATGGCTTCGAGATTCCGAAGTCTCCGGAAAATTGTGAGTCACTCACTTTCTTCACGATCGGTGATCGTCGATTCGAGGGCACTCGAATTTTCTACAACGCCTGTCGGGCAAAGCTTCTGAAACGCGGATTCCGCACCATGTACGCTACCGGCGCCCCTCGTATCCTGCGAATGCACATCTTCGTTGGCGGAGAACTCCTAGAGTCCAAAGAGATCGAAGGCGAAGTCCGAAACTTCGTCCGAATCAACCTGTCCTGGCCACCCCGTGGTCGGACGGGATTAGAGTGAGATCCTAGTAGCAAGACATCACGACACTCCGCGAGCGTGACTTGAGAGCTCCCAACGGCGAGGTGGCTCTTAGACACCTTTTTGGAGCCCAATAGTGTCAGTCCGAAAGATCGAGGCAGCGACGGGATTGAGCCGAACGAATGCGAATAAGCTTGTGACGAAGCTTGTCGACGCACAAATCCTTGTTCAAAGCGACACTACCGTCGAAGTATTGCCGGACCTTCGTCTACCAAGACGATCTGCGCGCCCTCAGCGAAAAACCGTCGTTTAGTCTTGACAATGCCCCTTGAAGCGAATGGCCAAGGTTTGAAAAGTGCCCAGGACGGCAGCCCGCATTTGTTGAACCTGGGAACCTGGTAGACCCAGAGTAGCGGTCGCAAGGGATACTCCGCGGGAACTCGCGGGCCCATCCAGGTCCTGGTTGGACAAACTGGTTGGGGTAGCGGAAAAAATCATCCGCAAGAAGATTTGTCCAACCGCTTAGCGCCGAGGCGCTGCACGGCAGCATCTACGTGACTCATCCATACAGGCCTTAATAGACCTATTGAGCATCTAAATGCTCGCGGCCGAGAATCTCAAATAGTCGGTCATAATCTGCCGCCGCGGTCGGATCGCCCAGCTTCGCCCTATCCGCGATGAGTTTGGCGACCTCGTCGGGTTCGTCGCTCATTGATCCTCCCTCGATTTTGAATTTGCTCAGCAATATTCGGTCGCAGACTTCGCGAAGGCAGGGAATGCTGCTCTTCGCATCCCAGGCATACAGCGCTTCAGAAATTCTGAAGGCTTCCTCCGGCCACGGGGTGGGCTCGCCCGGCTTGCCGGCGTCGATTATATGTGTCGCGCGGCGCGCCATCAGGCGGCTAACCTCGGATCGTTGCGGTAAAGACAGATCGGCTCCCCTCATATCGGCGGGGCTGGAGGCAGCGTTAACATATGCCGGCCCAGACGAACCAACCGAGATGCTCCCGGCCTGCAAGACGTAATTAATCCCCCGGCGAGATACGAGACCACTCGCGGCCGTCGACCAAGCATCTACGGAAGCTCCGTCGTTGCGGAGGATAAGGAGCCACCGCATTCCATCAGAAAGATCTGAATCGGCCGCCCATTTGGCCCGGATGACGCTCCCGTTTGGAGGACTATATCGGCTATTTGTCACCGTGTCGAAGCCTTCAAGAGCTAAAGCTGAGGGCCATATCGCTTTGATCGCTTCCCAAGCGACCTCCTTGTCGGAATACGCACGTTCCCCTTCTAAATTAGACTCGCCTGTGATGACCGCACGGCAAAGCCGTTTGTCGATCTCCATAGCGTCAATGAGCGCGGGTACGGCAGCCTTTCCCTCGCGAATCAGCGCCTTCACGATCGGGTTGTCGCGAAAATTGAACCCCCATTTGCCAGGCTCTCCACTGCCGACCGTATCCAACGAATCGAGCAGCATCCGAATTCGCTCTGCCTGAGGACGCCGCGCGAGTTTCTCTAGGTCGATAGGGCTCTCAGGATGGTCGATTCGCCTCTGAGTATCCGCCCGCGCCAACTTGATGCGCTCCAACTCGTGAGGGCGCTGAAACCATGTTCGCGTCGGGATTTCTTCCCGAATCTGCCAGGCCGCAAGCAAGCGATCGAAATCCCTCAGAGCCGAATCATCGTGGCTCTCTGCGAACTCCTTATAAGAGAGAGCTTCCAGGCATTCGATTTGCTGACTGGCAAGTTCTTCGCCGGGGGAATTGGTTTGTGAGAGCCGCAGAAGCCACTTGTAGACTTGCTCAGCCAGCTGCGGCTCGTCGACTCTCAGTAGCAAAGCCGGCATGGCCAGCGAAACTCCTGGCGAGTAAAAGGGGGTTGTGCCGTATTGCGCAGACCGCTCCAAATCCGGCAGCACTTCTTTGATCACGACCGGGGTGACGGAGCCCGTGACATCTACCTCACACCCATCCACTAGCACAATCCGTCTGTCACCGGGAAGCACCCAGCCGAAAGTGGCCCGGTCATTTCCGAACCCCTGTTGGGAGGGGAAGGACACTCTGCAGAATCGCCCGCCTGCCGGATCGGCTAGCCCGTTGCCTAACAGCTGCCTTGCCGAGGCGACATATTGCGCATCAATTGAGGTTGGGGGCGGATTCCAACGGACACTATTGGACTGCTGGTGCACAGGCAGACCATCCAGCCCTGCGCTGAGCATCCATCCTGCCAACAAAAAGTGCTTGACTGGCGACAGCCGCATAGACCCCATTATAAGCCGGGAAAACCAAAGGCACCTTCTTGCTCAAGACGCCTGCCGTGTGGTCAGGATGCTCGCGCGATCGTTGCCACAATAGTGACGCGGGCGCTCTCGACCATCTGGCGCGTTCTCTGGTCCGGACGGTGATAGACCATTAAGACGTGCAGTGAACCGTTCTGATCGAGGCCGTCATCCAACCGGACCGAGATCTCGCCTGCGCCGGTGATGCGGGCGCCGCCAAATTCCGTGTCGAGTTTAATACCCACGCGAACACATTTCGTCCCGACTACCGTCGACGAACCCAAAACGCGAAACGTCGCTTTGACTCCGGCCGGCATGGGAGTAGGACCGACGATACTTGCCGTCCAAGTTTCGCCAACCTTGACCGCATGACCGGGCAGCGGCACGGCAAGTAAGAAGGGTGGGCGGCCGAATGGGTCACCGCTCAGGGTTCCTTGCGGCGTCAGGGCAAACTGTCGTGTCTTCGGATGTCCAAACGTACGGCCCGCCGAGGAGAACGGACCCATAGTGAAATTCGCGGCCAGGCCTTGGCCGACCGAAATCTCGAAACGAGTGCCAAGCACGTTATGTTGCTTGCCCTCCGTCCGGTCTTCAACCGTGTTGAAGACGACGGTCTTCGAACTCGGGCGGACACGCAGATCGATTGCCTGCGCCGCCATCGCGATTGCGGCAATTACGATCATTGACCCGTTTTCGCTCCGCCGTTAGATGCGGCGGCGGCCTTTGCCTTCAGAGCCGTAATTTCGGTTTCTTTGTATTCGGGCGGAATCATTTTGTCGTTTTGAATCGTGGCGATCTGGTCGTCGAGAGACTTACCTTCGAGCTTAACTGCGGGCTTGAGGCCAGCGCCGGTCTCCTCCTTACTGCCACATCCGGCAAGAAGGAGCGACAAACCCGCAACGATGAGGGGGAGCATTTTCTTCATGGGGATTCCTGGGGGTTCTCTCCCCAAGATGGGGAGAGAAAAAGTTAGCGCTACTTAACGTCGGTGTTGGCTTTCATCTGGTTCAAGATGTCCTGAACGTTACTGAAATACCACCAGCCGTGAGCGTTGATATAGTTGTCGGCGTCCCAAGCATTCGTGGCAAAGGCTTGGCTGATCTTCATGCTCTTCGCGTGACCGTCAAAGAAGGCGAAGTTACTTCCGCCAGTTCCGTCGGTCATCAGGCACGACAGCCCGGTTCCGCCCCACGGCTGACCCGCCGCATTGCATTGCGCAGCGGCATACGAACCTTCAAGATCGGGGAATGGCATCTTGGAACCCAAGATCATGATCGTGCCGGCGGGGCTCTGAAGAATCGAAGCCTGACCACTGCCGCCAGAGTCGTTGACGTTCGGCCACAGTCGGCTGCCTTGCTCGTCCCAGCCTGCCATCATGTTGACGGCATAGGAGCGCGGATAGCGGGTTGTTTCGTCGCCGTCGCCACCAGTGATCGTCCACCAAACGGGGGCTGACGACCATGGATTCAACGAAAGCGGCGACTGGAAGATGCCACCGTTACCTTGAGTCGAGTAAGTGGTGCCGACGGTGCCCCGCGAGCCGTTCTTGATGTACGGATAGGTCAGGTCCTTCCAGTTCATCATTCGGTTCGTCCACCAATCGCCACCGTTTAGAACAACGCGATTGAACGGAAGGGTGTCGTCGTAGTCGCCTTGGTAGAGCATGAATCCCAACCCAATGTTTTTAACGTTGGAGAGATCCTGCGTCTTCTTGGCGGCCTGCTTAGCTTGAGCGAAGACTGGGAATAGGATTGCGGCAAGGATCGCGATAATAGCGATTACTACGAGAAGCTCGATAAGAGTAAATGCTTTTTCCTTCATTGCAAAAATGGCCTCCATTGGCCCTATCGGGGGATGCGAGAATTGGATACGTGCTCGTATCCGGGAATGAGAAGCTCAGCGGGAACACGAACGAGCCGAGGCTCGCGAATGTGCCCGTCTGCACTACTGAGTAAAAGTTCGGCGGCCCGAAGGCCGATCGCATGCGCTCGCTGCACGATGCGGAGGGTGCCGGGAGGCGTCCTGAGCATTGCAGCGGGCCAGTCGTTGAAAGTGGCTAAGGGCAGGTCGATGCGGTGGCGCATGAAAGCTTCGATTGCGCCTGCCGCCAAGACGTCCTGCACGCAGAACAGAGCGGTTATCGGATTAGGCCCGTGGGTCAAGGCGATGAGGGCATCGGAAATCGCTACAAAAAGTCGCTGAGCGTCGCTGTCCAATTCCCTGGCAAACCACCGCTCATGAGGAGCGTGATCTGTTAGCCCGACCTCTTCCAAGGCGGCAACATAGGCTGAGTGGCGCTCCCGGACGGTGGAGAAGTCCGGTTTGTGGAAGGAGAAAAACCCTATTCGTCGGTGACCTTGTGCTTCCAGGGCGTGAAGAGCGGCAAGGGTTGCCGTCTCGTTGTCGCTGGTCACCGCATCGGCGCGCAAACCTTCCGGGATACGGTCCAAAACAACCACCGGCAGACCTTCGTCCACTAATCGCTGTAACCGTGGCGTGTTTGAGGGGTCGGCCGTCGGCACTACGATGAGTCCGTCGACGTCTCCCAGGTCCATGAGCCGCCTCGCCTCTACGGCTGGGTCGCTTCGGGAGTCGATAACCACAAGATCCGTTGCTTCACCGAGGCCATCGCTGATCCCTCGAAGCATCTCAGCCGGAGGAAAGTTAACCGCAGGGGCAAAGCGGTCTACCATCAGGGCCACTCGGCCAACCGCCTTCCGCTGTTGAGAGGCGACAACGGTCCCCCATCGACGCTGGCGCACGACTAGGCCCTGTCGCTGCAATTCCTCGATAGCCCGATGCGCGGTGTGGCGGCTAACCCCCCATGTCGCGGCAATTTCCTCTCCAGAGGGAATTCGCTGGCCCGGCGCAAGGGTTCCCGTAGCGATCTCCTCCGCCACGTTCTCCGCAATGTTTTTCCAGCCCTTTAAGATGCCGCTTTGCATATCTCATTGGAAATATAACCGATAAAGCCGGATATACAAAGGAAATTCGCACAAATCTTCGTCAAGCCCAGACTAGAAGTCTTCAGGTGCCGAAAATACTTGGAAACAATGCCAGGGAAAGTACACCCCGTCGCCCTGCGGTCGGGGCTGATACTCTTTTCGAACTGCATGGGCAGCCAACTCCAAGGTGTGGGCCGCGATCTGCCAGGACAACCCTGGGAACTAAGGGATCAGGAAAGCGGCTGGAATGCGGGAGTCAAACGTGGCGAGCTTGCAACCGTGGGCTTTCGCAAGATCGATCAGGTGTCCGTCTGTCGTTTGCCCCGCGGATTTCACCCATCGTGGAAGCTGCGAAATGTCCCGATCATCGGCAAGGAATCGGATAGGTCTAATAGGCGAGGCTTTTAGTTGCTCAAGCAAAAAGCGAGCTTGTTCGACCGAAAATGCATACGAAGCGGCTTGTGAGAGCACCCTGACGAAACCCAGTTCGACAATAGGACAGCTCAGCAGTTCCGCATCTTCATTCGCTTACAGCCACGCCACCATCCGGGCATGAAAGGCATGGTCCGCAAACCCAAGCGCAATCAAGCTGTTCACGTCCAGCAGGAATCTCATGGGAAATCCGCGAGGAGCTCTGCGACCTGTTCGCTTGTAAGCAAAGGCGCTCCGCGTTCGGCGGTTGCTACCGGCAACTGAGTCGCCGCATCGATGCCT
>Ga0206974_1064_pt1 | contig 26060 bp, 20 predicted proteins | sample Alteio_BWOrgHeat_84_FD_152920 | JGI IMG/M metagenome (GOLD analysis project Ga0206974, IMG submission 152920) | Enriched cells from forest soil in Barre Woods Harvard Forest LTER site, Petersham, Massachusetts, United States -... | ecosystem: Environmental > Terrestrial > Soil > Temperate forest >... | reverse complement strand
TAATTGAGTTTCCCTGATCTATTAATGCATTAAATGAATCAAGAAGCTTTTTGATATCATGAAAATGAAGCCCGGTAGTAGGTTCATCAAAAATGAACAGAATATGCTCGCTATTTTTTCCTTTACCAAGAAATGATGCAAGCTTTACTCGCTGAGCCTCACCACCTGAAAGTGTATTTGATGACTGTCCGAGATGAATATAACCCAACCCAACATCCTGAAGTGGCTGAATCTTATTAATGATGTTTTTTTCATCTGAAAAAAATTCCAAAGCCTCGTCAACACTCATATTCAATACATCAGAAATATTCTTATCCTTGTATTTCACATCCAGAATTTCTTCTTTAAAACGTGCGCCTTTGCATTCTTCACAAAGCAAGTGAATATCAGCCATGAACTGCATTTCAATAGTTACTTCGCCTTCTCCCTGACAGGTTTCGCATCTTCCGCCATCAACATTAAAAGAGAAATGCTGTGGTTTGTACCCGCGTGATCTTGAAATAGCCTGCGATGAAAACAGTTCACGGATCGGATCATATGCTTTTATATAAGTGATCGGATTAGATCGTGATGATTTTCCAATAGGATTCTGATCAACCATCTCTACCAGTTTTACCGATTTGAAATTACCTTCAATCTTATCATGTGTCCCAGTCTTTTCACCACTGTATAATCCAAGCTGCTTTTGCAAAGCAGGGAAGAGAATACTTCTGACAAGAGTGGTTTTACCTGAACCCGAAACTCCTGTAACTACTGAGAGTGTATGTAAAGGAAACTTTACTGTTATATTTTTTAAATTATGCTCACTGGCACCTTTTATTTCGATATAGTCATTCCACTTTCTCCTTTTGGCAGGAACATCTATTTTTTCTTTACCAGACAGATATTTTCCTGTTAAACTTTTATCGGATTTTTTAATTTTACCAATCGTACCCTCATCAACAAGGCATCCTCCATGAATACCTGCTTTCGGACCGATATCAATAATATGATCGGCTACTGTCATGATATCTTCATCATGTTCAACTATCACAACAGTATTTCCTATATCGCGTAAACTTTGCAAAACTGTGATCAGTTTTTGCGTATCACGTGAATGCAGACCAATGCTTGGTTCATCAAGAATATAAAGTGAGCCGACAAGACTGCTTCCGAGTGATGTGGCAAGATTGATCCGCTGTGATTCACCACCTGACAATGAATTGGAAAGCCTGTTGAGTGATAAATATCCAAGACCAACATTTTGCAAAAAATGTAATCTTGTTGTTATTTCAACCAGCATTCTTTTGGCAATTTGCTGATGATGCAGGCTTAACTGAAGATGATCAAAATACTGAGAAGCTTTATCAATACTTAACAGTAAAATTTCACTTAATGATCTTTTGTTATCTTCTGAATTGGCTTTAGTATCCAATATCTTCACATAGTTCGCATCTTTCCGTAAACGTGTTCCTTTACAGTCGGGGCATCTTGTTTTTCCCCGATAGCGAGCAAGCATAACACGATATTGAATTTTGTATGTTTGCTTTTCGATGTCTTTAAAGAATCCGTCAATTCCTTCCCATGTCTTGTCGCCATGCCACAAATAGTCTTTTTGGGATTTAGAGAGTTCGTAATACGGTTTATGAATCGGGAACTTATTTTTTGCACTTAGTTTTATGAAATAATTTTTCCATTCACTCATCTTTTCGCCTTTCCAGGAAACTACTGCATCTTCAAATATAGAAAGACCTTTATCCGGTATAACAAGGTCTTCATCAATTCCTATTACAGATCCGAAACCCTCACAAGTTTTGCAGGCACCATATGGGTTGTTAAAACTGAAAAAATTTACATTTGGTTCTTCAAACGTAATCCCGTCCATTTCAAATTTGTTACTGAATGATTCGCTTTTATATGTTCCATTCTGTTGAATGATATGAATGATGCATTCTCCATGACCTTCATAAAATGCAGTCTGAACAGAATCAGCTATCCGGTGCGTATTATCTTCATCATTTTTTATAACAGCAAAACGATCAATAAGAAGAAAGATGTTGGACATTTGAAGTTTGGTGCCCGGTTTTTGCTTTTTAGTCTTCTTTTTTTCTGCATCTTGAATCCTTAACCCTTCCTCTATTTCTTTCAGGGAATCCTCTATTTCTATAACTACTTCGTTAATGGATAATCGTGAAAAACCATTTTGGAGATATACTTCTAATTTTTTCTTCAATTCTTTTTCATCCGAAAACAGTATTTCAACCAACAATAAAATTTTTGTTTCATCCTCAAATTCATGAATCCTGTTAACAACATCTTCCACCGTATGGCGGATCACTTCTTTACCGGAAACAGGGGAGAATGTAACACCAATACGTGCAAATAAAAGTTTAAGATAGTCGTAAATTTCTGTAGTTGTAGCAACTGTTGATCTCGGATTCCGTGTGTTTACCTTTTGCTCGATTGCTATTGCAGGCGAAATGCCATGAATAAAATCTACTTCCGGTTTATTCATCTTTCCCATAAACTGACGGGCATAAGCTGATAAACTTTCAACATATCTCCGCTGCCCTTCGGCATAAAGCGTATCGAAAACAAGAGATGATTTGCCTGATCCTGAAACACCTGTAACGACTGTTAATTTATTGCGTGGTATAGTAACATCAATATTCTTGAGGTTATGCATCCTCGCACCTTTAATAAATATGTCTTTCGTTTTCTGTTCGCTTTTGAATGCCATTAATACGACTTAATAAGCAACAAATTAAATCAATTCAATAAAAGAAGTTCGTTGTGTTAATAAAGAAATTTTCAAATTGTAATTTATAACAAATTAAAAAATACTTGCTTTTTTAATATTCAGATTTTACCTTTACAATTCTAAAGATAAAAAACCAACCAACCCAAAACCTTTAAATTATAGATAAAACTCTACACTTTTTTTTCTAAGTTCAATTTAAACCAATCAATTATGAACCTGCAGAAACTAAGTGATCAAGAGTTGATCCATCTGTACCTCAAAGGCAACGAGTCTTGTCTTGAAATTTTAATTAAACGTCACAAAAGAACCGTATTCACAGCTATTTATTTGATGGTGCGGGACCGTATGTTAGCTGAAGACATTTTTCAGGAAACCTTCATCAAGATTATTAAAACTCTTCGGAATAACCGATACAACGAAGAAGGGAAATTTGGTCCCTGGGCGGCACGAATCGGAAGAAATCTTGCAATTGATTATATCCGTAAAAAGAAACGTGATATGACCATTACAGACAGTGAGGGAAATGATATTTTTTCATATCTCCGTATAGCTGAAGAATCAGTTGAAGATAAAATTATCAGAAATCAAACCGAACGAAGCATCAAGGATCTTGTAAAATTATTACCAGAGGAACAAAAACAGGTTCTGATCATGCGTCACTGGGGTGATATGAGCTTTAAAGAAATTGCTGAAACAACAGGAGTTAGTATCAATACTGCTCTTGGAAGAATGCGTTATGCACTCAATAATATCCGCAAAATGATGGAACAGCAGTCGGTAAAAGTTTAACAGTCTCATTTTAATTCTTTTGGAAAATATTTGGATCAGATGCAATAATCTGTGCCTTGCTGCGTTTTTATGATATGAAAAATTTAAATTTTTAATTAAGCCTATGGCAAAAATATACACCGAAGACCTTATCCGATTTATTTACAACGAAACGACACCCGAAGAAAGCAATGAGATAAGCGTTGCGATCATCAGCAATTCTGAACTGATGAATGAATACGAATCTTTAAAGGAAACAGTTTTGCAGATTGATGCTATTGATCTGGAACCAAGTTCAACTTCTGTGCAGATCATTCTTGAAGAATCAAGAAGGCAATCACTTGAATTTGCAGAATAAGATAGCCGTTCAAATACAAATTACCCTTCATTCTGAAAAAAATGTACTTTTGAAAAGTAACATTACCGAATGAATTTATCCGAACGTATCAAACAATTGGCTAAAGCCAATCATGAGAATGTTGTCAGCAATCGCAGACAAATTCATCAACATCCTGAACTTTCTTTTCACGAATTTGAAACGCAGAAATTTGTTGAAACAAAACTACGCTCAATTGGTATAACAGATATTGAACACAAAGCAAACACCGGTATTATTGCGCTGATAAAAGGAAAAAATTCCGATAAAAAGGTGATTGCTTTGAGAGGTGACATGGATGCATTACCAATTACTGAACAAAATAAAACGGATTATATTTCGAAAAACATTGGTGTGATGCATGCCTGTGGCCATGATGTTCATACGAGTTCATTGCTTGGTGCCGCTTCAATTTTGTTTCAGATTAAAGAAGAATTTGAAGGCACAATAAAGTTAATTTTCCAACCCGGTGAAGAAAAATTGCCCGGTGGCGCATCGCTGATGATCAAAGAAGGTGCGTTGACAAATCCTGAAGTAAAATCAATAATTGGCCAGCATGTGATGCCTTTATTGCCTGTCGGTAAAGTTGGATTTCGTGAAGGATTATACATGGCATCTACAGATGAACTCTATGTAAAAGTAAAAGGTAAAGGTGGTCATGGTGCAATGCCGCAGTTTAATATTGACCCGGTTGTAATAGCTGCAAATATTATTATTTCACTTCAACAGATCGTAAGCAGAATGGCGAATCCAACAATTCCTTCTGTTTTATCATTTGGTAAAGTGATCGCAGATGGCGCCACAAATGTAATTCCGGATGAAGTTTATATGGAAGGAACATTCCGCACGCTTGATGAAAAATGGAGGGGAGAAGCACATACCAAAATGATCAATATGTCTGAAATGATTGCTGAGAGTATGGGTGGAAGTTGCGAATTTGAAGTTAGAAAAGGTTATCCGTTTTTGAAAAATGATATTGATCTTACCAAACGTTCAAAAAAATATGCCGAAGAATACCTGGGAAAAGAAAATGTTGTTGATCTTGATATCTGGATGGCTGCAGAAGATTTTTCTTATTATTCACAGGAAATTCCTGCATGCTTTTATAGGTTAGGAACCAGAAATGAAGAAAAGGGAATTATATCTTCTGTTCATACACCTACTTTTGATATCGATGAACATGCACTGGAGATCGGTGCAGGGTTGATGGCCTGGATAGCCATAAATGAGTTGAAAATATAAAGTATATACAACCATTTCAAAATTATAGCTGACTTGTAATTATAAACCATGATGCTATGAATGCTAAAATTATTTTCTTAACAATTTTATTTTCGTCTTCTGTTTTCGTTGCAATATCACAATCTGCATCGAGATCAACCTCATTATCTTCGAGTACTCTTTCTAAGGAGTTATTAAAATCAGAATTAAAAACTGAGCCATCAGGAAATGCAACTATGCCAAGCAAATCCAAACTCAAACAAGCCATAGACAGTTTGCACAATATCAATAGTTCAAAAAATATTGAGTCGTTATTTGATTCACTTTCGTCAGGAGAAAAAATTTCGTACCTCGATGTAAACAAAGTAAGCACACCTGTATTAACAAAAGGTGATATGTTCTGGAATTTGCAGAATGCAGGTTACGAAGTTCCTAAAGGAACAAATAAGAAAGCAATTTTTGCATCGGCATTATGGGTTGGAGGAATTGTAAACGGGAATTTAAAAGTAGCTGCTCAAACTTACCGGCAAAAGGGAATGGACTATATTCAGGGACCTTTATCAATAGGCAATGCATCAACTGATCCAGCCACAAGTGCATCGTACAATAAGATATGGAAGATCAGCAGATGGGAGATAGAAAATTTTAAAGCGAATTATTCTAATCCGGGTTATCGCATACCAGATGAAATTTTAACGTGGCCTGCGCATGGAGATACAACCAAAGGACAGGCATGGAATCTCGCACCGTATGTAAATGTTGGAGGATCGCCAAATAAATACGAACCGCAATTTGGAGATTATCCGCTTATCAAAGGAGATCAGATGTTGTATTGGATATTTAATGATCAGACAAATCATACAGAAACATCAAGTTCACCGCTTGGTATTGAGGTTCACGCATCGGCTTATGCTTACAACTGTAATGATATTTATGATAATGATTCTAACACCGCAATTAATTATACTACATTTTACCATTATGATATTTTCAACCGGACAACAAATGAAATTGATAGTTTAAAAGTAGGAATGTGGACTGATGTTGACCTTGGAAGGTATGATGATGATTATATTGGTTCCAATCCTAAAGAGGGTTATGCATATGCTTATAACGGATATCCTTTTGATTCAGGATATGCAGGTTATGGTGCTAACCCTCCTGCGGTAGCAATTGTGCAACTAACTGGGACAAAAACTTTATCCGGAATAAATCAAGGAATGAAAAACTTTGTCTACTACAATAATGACTGGAGTACTTCCGGAAATCCACAAAAACCTGAACACTATTGGGGCTATTTAAATAGCAGGTGGAAAGATGGATCAAGTATAAAATATGGTACGACTACTGATACAACCTCATTTATGTTTCCAGGGAATGATGATCCGGCAGGAAGACCGGAATGGTCTGAAATAACTTCAGGAAATGTTCCGGGCGATAGAAGATTCCTGATGACTACAGGACCCGTAACTCTTGCATCAGGAGCTACGCAATCGGTCGATTATGCCATCGTATATTCAAGAACAAGCTCATCTGCAATTCCTGTTTTGCCAAAATTAGAAAGTGATGTGAAGCGCGTGAAAAATTGGTTCAATACAAATCATTTTCCATCATGTTTAAGTGTAAACGGAATTAATGAAGTAAATAAGAATACAGAACAAAAATTTTCTGTTTATCCAAATCCTGCGAATAATATTCTGTCGGTAAATTTTAGTGCAAAAAACAAACAGGTATCTTTTGAAATAATTGATTTAACAGGAAGGGTAGTGAATAAAGGAAGTATAATCGATTCGGAAAGTATTTCAATACAATCGCTCGAAACTGGCCTGTATATTATCCGTTTGCTTGATGGAAATGAAATACATTTTGCAAAATTTGTTAAACAATAAATGAAACTATTTTCCAAGGATCTTAAATTCAACTCTTCGGTTCAATTGTTTTCCTTCTTCTGTTTTGTTATCTGCAATTGGTTTTGCTTCACCAAATCCTGCACTGAGTACCCGTGATGGTTTTATTCCTTTTTCTGTTAAATATTTTTCAACTACAAGTGCTCTTTCAATTGATAATTTCAAATTCGCATTATCATCGCCTTCGTCATCAGTGTGACCTGCAATTTCAATATTCATTTCAGGATTTTCGTTCATGATCCCGATCAACCGGTCGAGTTCAGGAAATGATTCTTCTTTCAATGTTGATTTGCCAAATTCAAAAAATATATTATTTAACCGGATGATCTGTCCTGCTTCAATAGGAACAAGAATAAGTGCCTTTCTGATCTCTTTATATGTATCTTCTTTCGTAAGATCAAGATTCATTGAAACAGGAATAAATCCTTTAGCCTTCGCAGATATTCCATAGTTTTTCCCGTAAGGCAAAATGATTTTATAATCTCCGTTTTTACTGATGAACTTTGTAGTTCCTGCTTCTTCACCACCGGGTAATATTTCATAACTAATTTCGGCTTCAACAGGCTCATTATTTTTTGCGTTCAATACCTTACCCGATAAAAGTATAACAGGTTTAGGTTTGGTATCTTCTTTTGTTTTTATCCGGACAATATCCGCTTTACCAATAGTGTTTTGATACGAAACCATATATGCAATATTTCCTGAAGCGGGAATCGTATAATATCCTTCCGAATTAGATGTGTTTATTGGAGCTCCCAGATTGACCGGAGTGCTCCACTTTTTCCAGGTATTATCCAATCGCTTGGATACATAAATATCTTTTAAACCCAATCCACCCGGTCTGTCGCTTGCGAAATATAACGTTACACCATCTGCAGCCATAAATGGTGTGGTTTCATCAAACTCAGTATTAATAAGACTTCCTAACGATTCGGGTTCACTCCATTTTCCGTTTTTGTGGAGAAAACTTATATACAGATCATTTACTTTACTGTCTTCTTTTTCTGAAAAACTTAATACCAATGTTTTGTTATCTGATAATAAACATGCTGATGAATATTCACCTTTACACATACGTTCAAAATTCTTAATATCTAAATAATGCGGCTCACTCCAGTTATCACCGTTTCTTTCTATAAAAGAAAAACCTGCTCCCCAGTTAATGCCATCTTTATAGGCACCACCGATAAGCAATTTGTTTCCATCAGGACTAACATTGAAAAGAGTATTGAACTGTGACCGGTTAAGATATGGTCCTGCAAACTGCGCTTCAAGCCATTTGCCATCACCGCTCAACAGACTTATCCAAATATCCTGAGATTCGGCAGTACCTTTTGTATTTATCGGAAAATTCGATCGCATAAAATAAAGCGTGTTTCCATCTGCCGAAATAATCGGATTGTACTCGGCACATGATGAATTTACATTATTACCGAGATTTTGAATTTCAATTTCCTGAGAAAATACGAACAGGAATAAAAGAGATAAAGATATAAACAGGAATATCTTCTTAGGGTATATATTTTTCACGGTTCAAAATTACAAATTAATCGGATAAAGAGTGAATCAGAATTTTACTACTTTTATTTCAACTCTTCTGTTTAATTGTCTGTTCTCTTCTGTTTTGTTGTTAACCAAAGGCACGTATTCACCGTAACCACGGCTGCTGATACGCCCGATCGTTATCCCTTTTGAATTGATATAATTTTTAACAATCCAGGACCTGTCATTTGACAGGATCAGGTTTTCTTCCTCTGTTCCGTTGTTATCAGTATGTCCTCCCACTTCAATAACCATCGATGGATATTCTTTCATTATTTTAACAATACGGTCGAGTTCAGGATAGGATTCGCTTTTCAGATCAGATTTTCCTTTTGTAAAAAAAATATTATTCAGTCTGATAACTGAACCCGCTTCGAGAGGTATTAAAATAAGATCTTTATTTATTTCTTCATAAACATTTTCTGAAGTCAGATCAAAATTGATAGATACCGGCAAAAATCCTTTTGCATTAGCTGAAATGCCATAATGAAATCCATATGGAAGAATAATCTTATAATCTCCGTTTATAGCATTGAAATCAGCCTTCCCGGCCTCTTCACCTCCGGGTAAAATTTCATAACGTATATCTGCTTCAACCGGTTTATTTGTTTTTACATTTATTACTTTTCCTCTCAATAACACAACAGGTTTTGGTTTTAAAAGACCGTTTGTTTTAACGCTTACGATATCTGCTTTCCCCATCGAATTTTGAGAAGAAACAAAATAAGCTTCTTCCCCGGATGCAGGAATGGTGAAGTATGCATCCCATTCCGGAGTGTTAACGGGTGCACCAAGATTTACAGGCACACTCCATTTTCTCCAGGTATCATCAAGCCGCTTACACATGTAAATATCATTCGAACCCAAACCACCGGGCCGGTTGCTTGAGAAATAAAGTGTGATGCCATCGGCAGAAAGAAAAGGTGTTGTTTCATCGAAGTCGGTATTAACTGGTGTACTAAGTATTTTAGGTTCACTCCACGCACCATTATCTGATAAAAAACTTACATAAAGATCATTTACTCTGCTGGAGTCCTGTTCTGAAAAACTGATGATGAGAACTTTATTATCAGACGATAATGTTGCTGATGAAAAATCACCTTTGATGCGGTATTCGAAATTTTTTATTTTTAACTGATGAGGCGAGTTCCATTTATTTCCTGAACGTTCGATGAATGAATATCCGATCTCAAAATTCACGCTGTCTGAATATGCACCACCAATAAGCATTTTGTTTCCGTCTGGACTAACATTGTACAACGTATTAAATTGTTGCCTGTTGAGTTGCTTTCCTGCATGTTGAGCAGGAGTCCAGTCACCATTTTTATCTTTAACAGAGTACCATATATCCTGCGATTCTGAAGTCTGAGAAAAATTTTGGGGATGATTTGACCGGATAAAATACAATGTCCTGCCATCTGAAGAAATGATGGGATTAAGCTCTGAATATATTGAATTTATTGATGATCCAAGATTTGTCACTTCAGTTTTCTGTGCAAACACATTGCCTACAGAAAGATAAACAGATAAAAAAATAGTAAAGGCAAATTTCATGGGAAGTGAACTTATGAAGTTATTTTTCTGCAAATATCAATATATAAAAATAAGTTTTTTGGTTTCAAAAAAGGGTTCCTCAATCCATTTATTTAATGGATATTCTTCAATAGCTATTTTTCTGTTTAGTGCTTTCAGCGCTTTGTATTCTTCTTTCATATCTCCACCTTTTAACAATAGATAGCCATTAGGTTTTGCATTAAATTCATCATCATCAATATAGTGCTGTGTCCACCTGTAAAGCTGCTCACAGGAAGAAACTGCACGGCTTACAATAAAGTGAAATCGTTCGCGTAATTGTTCTACTCTGCCAATCACAAAATCGGTATTCCGGAGACCAATAAATTCAGAAATATTTTCAGCAACATGAATTTTTTTTGCGATCGAATCACATAATGTAAATCCGGTATCAGGAAATAATATGGAAAGCGGAATGCCGGGAAAGCCGCCACCTGTACCTATATCCAAGACTCTTGTTCCGGGTTTGAATTGAATGAACTTTGCAATTGCAAGCGAATGAAGAATATGTTTTTCGTACAATGAATCAATATCTTTTCGCGAAATCAGATTGATCTTTTCATTCCATTCCCTGTACAATTCATCCAATAATACGAATTGCTTTTTTTGATTCTCTGTAATGTCAGGAAAGTACTTTAATATGATCTCCATTGTCTTATTTAGTGATTAGGTGATGAAGGAATTAAGTGATTAAGTGATTAAGATCTGTAATACAATCATAGTGCTTCACTTCCTAATCCATTAATATCTTCATCCCTTAATTTCTCAATTAATTTACCATTCCTTTCTGTTTCGTGTAAATAATCCTTTGATGCCGAAAATCAAAAGATAAAAAACATACAGCAGATCAAGCAATGGCAATGAAACCAATATTGAAGTGCATTTTAATTTCTTGGCAGCAAGATAAAAAATAATTTCCTGTGAGATAAGACGCAGTGCATAAATACCAACAACTATTGGCCATGTTTCAAGATTAATAATTAGCGCAGCAACCAATGAAACGTAAAATAAAAACAAACTTGAATAATAAATTCCAAGCATGAGCTTGTGTGAAGGCTTATAATATTTTCCTGTCGTCATGTGGCGTGATTTCTGGTGCATCCATGAACCAAAGTCTTTTTTAGGCTCGCTGTACACAAAACTTTCTTCACTTATTTCTACCGCAACATTATTTTTTGTAGCAGCCTGATTGATGAACAGATCGTCATCACCACTCATAATATGCTGATGATTTGCAAATCCTTTATGATGGAAAAATAAGTCTTTGCGGTACGCAAGATTTCTTCCAACACCCATGAACGTATTTTTTTTCAACGCAGAGCTGAGATAAAACAATGCGGTCATGAATGTTTCAAAACGGATATATAAGTTCAGAAAACCACTTTGTTTTTGATAGGGGGAATAACCAAGAACAATATCTGTACTTCCTGTAAACCTGCTTTGAATCCTTCGCAGCCATTGGTTACCTGAAGGAATACAATCGGCATCTGTAAAAACAAGCAGATCATTTTTCGCAGCTTTGATTCCAATTGTAACTGCAAATTTCTTTCCTGTAGGATATTTTTCCTGCTCGATAAGTTGCGAAACATGAAGATGTTTGTATTGTTCTTCCATTTCTTCAAGCACTTTCTGAGTATCGTCCCACGAGCAGTCATTTACAACGATCACTTCAAAGTCAGGGTAATCCTGTTCGAGAATACTCCGGAGATTATTTTGAAGATTCTTACTTTCGTTGCGTGCAGCAATGATCACCGACAATGGTTCACATTCCATTTTTGCCGGAGGTGTTTGTTTATAAAAAGCCAGCTTACCAAATATCCGGTAGAAGTAATGCAGCTGTGCAAGACATGCTATTACCAAAACACCCAATATGAGTAATGCAATGATTCCATATGATTCGAACATAACAGGACGAAATTAGCGGACACGTGTGGTGGGATAAAATGTTGATTTCAACAGCTTGTGTATATTTTAAGTGTTGTTCAGTTTTAATAGTCAACTCTAAACAGCGTATATTATTCACTTTTCATTCTTATTTTTACAACATGACTTCATTAGCGGAAAGAATTATAAAGTTTAATAAAAATCGTCATCAGAAATTATTGCAATTAAAATATGTAATAATGAGAGCTGGTATTTTTCGCTTTTACAGGGGAACCTGCCATTTGTTTTATGAAGATAATCATAACGAGAAGCTCCTTTGTAATTCACCGTCTGCATGGATTTGCGGAGATCTGCATATTGAAAATTTCGGTGCCTATAAAGGAGACGACCGGCTTGTATATTTTGACATAAATGATTTTGATGAGGCACTGCTTGCCCCATGTTTATGGGATGTTTCACGATTCATCACAAGCATTATTTTAGCTCACAAAACAGTTGGCATAAAAAAAGAAGAAGCCATTCTGTTGGCACAAAATACACTTAACCGGTATGTTACAACATTGAAAGGTGCTCACACGAGATTAATTGAAAAAGAGACAGCTAAAGGAGTGATCAAAGATCTGCTGGATGATCTTTCGCAGCGTAAGCGTAAAGATTTTATAGAAAAGAGAACTGTTGAAAAAGGAGGGAAGATATTACTGAAAATGGATCCGGCTAAAGCTCTTCCAGTGAGTGACGAGCAAAAAGAAAAAATAAAAAACCGGATAGATGAATGGGCGCAAAATGAATCGGACCCCAATTTTTATAAGATACAAGATATTGCTTACCGTATTGCAGGTGCTGGTTCGCTGGGACTTGAACGATATATTCTTTTGGTAGAAGGCAAGGGAAAAGAAAATCATTATTTGCTGGATTTGAAGATTGCGGCATCATCATCATTGCAAAAATATACAACAGTAAAACAACCAGGCTGGAAGAATGATGCTGATCGTGTGATAGAAATTCAGCAACGAATGCAAGCAATTTCACCTGCATTGATGCATTGCTTCAGGATCGATTCAAGATATTTTGTACTGAAAGAATTGCAACCTTCGCAGGATAAACTCGACCTCACTTTAATGAGCAGTAAGATAAAGAAGCTGCAAAATTCGATGGATAGCTTTGCTGATATTCTTGCATGGGATCAACTGCGAAGCAGCGGAAGACAATGTTCGGCAACTGTTGATGAACTGGTAGATTTTGCAAACCGAACAGACTGGCAGCAACAGTTATTGGATTTTTGTTTAACTTATTTTGAAAAAGTAAAAAGTGATTATGAAGAATATTGTAAGGCGTTTGATGATGGAGAATTTAATGATGAATACGCGGGAGAAATAGTTTCGTGAAAGTTAATTTTAGAGGTAACCATAATCGAAATAATTTATCCAAACGGTTTGACGCGAAATGCGTCTGACCTATTTCACTGATGCCTGTCTGATCGGTGGAGTGGTTTCGACAGCATCGTTATGAATATTCATATCTTCATCAATTGCAGCGGCTTCAAAATTCATGAAATTATTTTGTCCGCAAGCCCAGCCTGTACCTGCACTGATAAACCAAATTTTAGTAAGTATACCTGTCGTTACTTTTTCTTTGCATGCTGTCCATTCTTTTCCATTATAGCATAATACCAAACCTTTGTCGCCTGCAGCCCAAGCCAGCTTATCGCTGAGAGTAAAAACACTTCTTAGTTTTACGCTTTCAGGCGAAGGAATATTTACGATCATCTGAATCCAGATTCCGTTCTCATATTTTAAAATTGTTGCATTATCGCCAACAGCAAAACCGAGATTTTCATTTTCGAAATGCACCGAACGAAGTTTGTTAGTTGTAGGTGATTGGAATTTTTTCCATTTGCCATCTGTATAATTCAGGATCACACCATTTTCGCCAACTGCCCAACCGGTATTGTTATTAAAGGTGATGCTGTATAATTGTTCGCTTACTCCATCAACAGAAATGCGTGACCATTTTTTGCCTTCGTAATGAAAAATATTTTCTCCAGATGAAACAGCCCATGCATTTGTATTATCAATCGTATACACACTGCGCACATCAATTATTGGTTTACTCTTTTTATCGAAATCTTTTTTATCAATATCCACATTTTTGAATAAGGACCACGAATTATTTTGCTTGTTATACTGATAAAATGTAGCGCCTTCGCCAACTACCCAACCGATGGTATCAGCATTCATACTTATGGAAAAAAAAGCAGAAGCTGCATCAGCAGGAACATGTTGTTTGCGCCATCCCATTCCGTCAAACATTAATATTGTAGAGCCATTGCCAACAGCAAAACCATAATCTGGATTTAAGAAACAGAGATCGTTGAAATATGCAGACTGTGCGAACTGGTCATCAATATTGGCTTTTACATCTCTCCATTGTGCATTAGCAGAAAACGTAAGAAAGCTGAATATAGCTGCAAAAGATATTTTTGAAAAAGTATTTAATCGAAACATATATGTATATTTTTACCAATACAAGTTTAGCTTAAATGCAGGCAAGGCTTTGCGAGCATTACCGCACAAATGTGGATAAGGTGTGGATTATACAATCCCGCATGTATAGTATCGGGAACACTGAAAGTTTAAGTGGATGTCAGGTTCGAATGCGTCCGACCGTTATTCTGAAGCGGCTTTCTGCAATTTCAGCGGCAACTCAGCATTTTCAAATACTCCGATCTTATCCAGTTCAAGAACAGTTGCATTCGAATGTTCATCGCTGTGGAACATAGGTGTGAACTTTGCGCCCCAGATCACTTCATTAAATTTGTAAGAATGTCGTGCATATACCGTTTGCGAATAGGTATCATCAAACGCTTTTAAACTAAACATGAATTCGGCATCAACATCTTTCATATCATCAGGAGAAAGTCCGTTCATCGGGCTGTTTTCATCTATCGGATGAACGATGGTCCAGCTCATTGCCAATCCACTCACTTTGCTGTATTCAAGAGGTAGTGTAATAAATTTTCGTATGGATGTTTCAGGTTCTATAAAACTCATCATTAGTGAAGCTTCACAATCGATAAGTTGATTTTTTCGTGCATTTACAATTCTGAACATTAATGCTGTTGCATCTTTAAAAGGAGAGAGGAGCGCATTTTCGCTGTAAAGAATTTTCGCGTGCGGACGGGAAAATCTTCCGTAGATTAACCCTGTTGCCAATGCAAACGACATCAAACCGCTGAGTGATTCGATAGATGCGATAATATTTGCAGGCAATCCAATAGGGTTTACTCTTCCGTAACCAACAGTTGTAAAAGTCTGGCAGGAGAAAAAGAATGCTTCAAAAAATTTATCTGTCGGGGTTGTTGCTATGGTTCCACCTAAATGTTCCGTACCGGCAAGCAAATACAAGATCGAGAAAAATAAATTGACAATGATGTAGAAAAAAATAACAATGGTGTTGAATGTTGACCATTTCATTGTTATCAGGTCGTGAAACCGGTTGAGCTGATTCAGAAAAGGCGTTCCTGTTCTGATCACGTTAAAACTTCCATCTTTGTTCATGAGCCTGGAACCCTGAGTTCCGCTGCGTGTGCTGAATCCTGTATGTTGCTCTTCCCTGAAACGTTTAAAGAATGATCCTTTCATTTTGAATTTTCTTTGGTGAAAAAAACTTTTAGTGCTAAACTTGAACGAAAGTAAACTAAAAATGAATAAAGAATATTTCGCTCACGAAACAGCAATTGTTGATGAAGGATGTAACATCGGAAAGGGTACAAAAGTTTGGCATTTTTCTCATATTATGTCGAAATGCACCATTGGCGAGAATTGTAATATCGGGCAGAATGTAGTTGTGAGCCCGGAAGTGGTGCTAGGAAATAATGTAAAGATACAGAATAATGTTTCCATATACACGGGAGTGACTTGTGCCGATGATGTTTTTTTAGGACCATCGTGTGTTTTCACAAATGTCACGAACCCGCGCAGTGCGGTGAACCGCAGAGGCACGTACGCAAAAACGCATGTGGGAAAAGGTGCATCCATAGGTGCTAATGCTACTATTGTTTGCGGACACGATATCGGTGAATTTGCATTCATCGGTGCAGGAGCTGTTGTTACCAAAAATGTTCCCGCGTTTGCATTGCTTGTTGGCAATCCGGCAAAACAAGTTGGCTGGATGAGTGAATTCGGACACCGTTTGCATTTTGATATTGCAGGAAAAGCAACATGTCCTGAAAGCGGACAGGTGTATGAATTGAAAGATGGCGTGGTGAAAAGAATCAGCTAAACTTTATCCTGTTGCAGAAAATTATTTGGGCTAAAGCCCTCCTGTTTTCTATGCATCATTTACCCCGACCTAAAGGTCGGGGATATTAATGCTCAATATCATTTCAAATAATGCGAAGCAACATTCGGATCGCTGCCGTCATTCAAAATAATTGGTGATTTTCCATCGGTGATGATCACTTTTGTATTTGGTGACGTCAGCAATCCTCTGCTGAGCTCAATTGATTTTAGCCGCAGTTGTTTATCGGTTATCGATTCATTCACCGTGTTCTGATATTTCTTGATGGCTTCTGCTTCAATCTGCATCCGCTCAGCATCTTTCTTTTGTTTTGCAATTTCGAGATCGGCTTTTTTCATTTCTTTTTCAATATCCTGATCATATTGCTTTTTCTGTTTCTCAATATCAAAGTCAAGTTCGCGTCTCTGGTTTTCTATCTCTACAATTTTGAGTTTAGAGTTTTGTTCGGCATTCACTTTATTTTTTATCGATTTGTAAACATCTTCCGGAAGATCAAGGTCACGTATCAATACATCTTTTATGTGAAAACCATTGTCCTCCATGGCATCGGCAAGTTTCTGTATGATGTCTTTTTCGAGTTCTTCTTTTTTGCTGATCACATCCTTAGCATCAAACTGTATGATCGTTTCACGAATAGTGGAACCAAAATTCGGAACAACAAATTTGGTTTCATAATTTGGTCCGAGTTGCAGATGAATTTTTTTGATCTGATCAGTTTTCAGAACGTAAAGAAGTACAATGTCGGCACTCACTTCAAGTCCGTCACGAGTGGTGAACTGATCTTTTTCTTTCAGCATTTGAATGCGTGTGTCGTAAGTAATAATTGTGCTTAAAAATGGATTGAAACCATGAACACCCGGTCCAAGTGTGGTGTTCGATAATTTTCCAAGCGTCTGTTTTAGCCCGAGTTCATTGGGCTGCAGCGTTGCACAACTTTGTATCAAAATAGTTAGTGTGATGAGTAATCCTGCGATTTTTAAAGTTTTCATATTTTATGTTTTAAGTGAAAAACTATTCAAACCAACGCACAAAAAATCAGGATTGGTTACGATGCAATGAAGTTTAAGCAACTCTTAAAATGGTTTTTATTTTAAATTAATAAGAACAATTTTTTCAACGGTTATTATTTTAATGGATAAGCTTCAGCTTGGTAAAAAAAATATTCGTGGTGTTTAGTTATCTCCTGTAAGGACAAATAAATACAGATGATTGGAAAGGTTTTGCTCCTACGGAGTAAAGGGCGTTTCGGGTTGTGCTTTTACCAAGCGGTTGTTCCTACGGAACAAGAATGTCAGGTGGAAATACCTGACAACACTTTTCATAAAAAAGTTACTATCTTGCATTAGTTAAATAAAGCCTAATTAAAGCAAATAATACATGTGGATTGAATTGTTTTTATCTTGTGAAATATTTTAAAATCATATGGATTTGCCTGTTCATTATTTTTCCTAAGATATTTTGGGCTCAAAATCTAGTACCAAATTCAAGCTTTGAAAATTACAAAAAACTCCCTACTGCATTAATTACTGACCACATTCCTTTAGAAAATTATATTTATGATTGGCAAGGATATAATAGCGTTGATTATTATAATGCAAACGAAACAGCTTTATTAGTTAAAATACCATTTATTACTTATCCTCCTGGATATTTAGCTACGAATAAAGATACAATACAAATTCATGTTTATCCTAAATCCGGGATTGCATTTACCGGGATTGCAAATGAGTTTAGCAATGAATACCATGAATCTTTTTATTACAGTGAATATATAAAATGCAATCTTAAAACAACATTGACAAAAAATGCAAAATACAGAGGCTTCTTTTATTATTTCAATATAGGATTTCAGTCATTTATAATATCGGATTTGGGGATGTTGGTCAGCAGTGATTCAAACATAACTCTATATAACCAAGCTAACCATTCGCCAACTTATTATGGAAATGTTCCTCAAATTTTAAATAAGGAAGGTTTAATAACTACTGAAAATTCATGGAAAATGATTTCCGGGGTTTTTAAAGCGAAAGGAGACGAAAAGTTTCTTACAATTGGTTATTTTAAACAACCAAATTCACCAGAGGTTCTTGATAGTTCAAATGCTTATATCGTTCCAAATTACATTAGCAGTTTTGGAAATTATTTTTACATTGATAGTGTATCGTTAACAGAAATACCGGGTATTGTAGGCAATGATTCAGTATGTAAAAATGATGAGATAACATTCTACTCAACTTTTCCCGGTCCCTTTACTTGGGTTAATAAGAATGACACCACAAATATTTTAAGTACAGACAGTATCTTTAGAATAAAAGCAGATCAATCTGGGTGGTTTTGTTTATATACTCCATACGGAAATGACAGTATATATTTAACTGTTAACGATCCAAAACTATTTATCGGTAGCGATAGCTCATTTTGTGAAGGCAAAGAATTAAATCTTCATGCGGTTAGCAATTCAAATATCATCATTTGGCAAAACAATAGTGTGAGCAAAGATTTTGTTGTTAATAAAGGAGGAATATATTGGGCTAAGACATGCATAGGGAACTGTGTAAATTATGACAGCGTGAACATAACAGAAAATCCGCTTCCCGAAAAGTTAGTACAAAATAATTTTGAATTTTGTTCAGTTGAGCAACAAAATCTAATTTTAAAATTGCCTCCTACATATTCATATATATGGCAGGATGGAGATACATCGTCTATCAAAACATTAAACATAGCAGGCTTCATAAAACTGAAGATTACAAGTCAATACGATTGTTCAATTTTCGATAGCATTTTTGTTGATGATATATGTCAACCAAATGTATTTGTACCAAATGCTTTTGCGCCAAATGGAATTAACAAAACATTCAAGCCTGTTACAAGATATGTCAACAAAATTGATTGGTCTATTTTTAATCGTTGGGGTGAAGAAATATTTAAAACTGAGGATCTAAATGATTTTTGGGATGGCACATATAGAAAGATTCCATGTGATGCAGGGGTGTATTTGTACAAAATCAAATTTATGGGAGAAGTTCCTAATAGTATTTATAAAACAATAACAGGGACAGTCACTTTAATAAAATGAAATTCAGTCGGGAAATAAACAGTTCATCAATTATTTAAGTGCAGTCAGGTGGAAACACACCAGGCAACATTTTACCTCACCACCGCAACTTTTTGCGTATTTATTTTTCCCGAATTCGTATCGGTTATTCTGAGAAAATAAATTCCTTCGGCAAAGGTTTGCGTATTGATGGTTGTTGAGTTTGTGAAGGTTGTTGCATAAATAATTTGTCCGGTGCAATTCATCATTTCTATTTGTAAAGGATGAAAAGAATTCGTTTCTATTTTCAATTCATCTATTACAGGATTGGGATAAATATTTAAGTAATTGTTTTCTGATTTTGCATCGCCAATACCAAAATATGAAAAGTTACCGTCACTATTCATTTTGTTTATATACAAGGACTCAAATGTTGTATTTAACAAATAACTTATGCCTGATGTTATGATACTACCGTCCTTTAATTGAGTTGAAGAGTATATTCTTCCACGGTATATTTCCTTATATTTTGGCTTTAGCAAATTCAAGTTACTGTCCAACAACATTAAATACAAACCAACTAAATACCCGTTATCAATGGAAGGAGAAATGAAATCAGGAGGTCCAGGTAATGTATCAAAAGGTGGTTTAGAAAAATTTAATCTCTTTTTAAAATTTCCGTTTATATCTAAAATGAAAAGATTTGTGCTGGTTATATAATTACTATCAGTAAAATGAGCAAGAAAAGCGATATTTTTTTTATCATTTGTAACGAATGAACTAAGATATCTTGTAGATGTGTAAAGGATTGGCTTATTTATTCTCAGATTAAAAGAAGTATCCGTTTGAATTAAATATATTGTATCCTGTCCGATTTCAAATATATCATAAGTTGAGTCATTCGGCTGAAGAATTTTAATAAAATAATTAAGCGACTTTCCTGCATAATGAGTCTTTATTCTTTTGCTCCTTATTAAATTTCCATCTTCATCAATTTCCATAATATATGGAGTGTATAAAGAATCTGAAGGTAAATAACTTGTCATATAACCGCACAAAAGAGCGCCTTTTCTACCATTTCTTTTAATAATATCAAAACAAATAGATTCTGATTGTCCGGTATAAATCGAGTCCCAAATCTTTGTTCCTTTTGGTGAAAATTTAACTACCCTGATATTCCCAATTGACTGACCTCCCTCGGTTGTCCCGGCTATTAAATATTCTCCTGTTGATGTTTCAATAGCTCCTGATGCTTCATCCGCAGCATTTGGAAATCCGTAATGCATTCTCCTTAAGGTATTCCCACACGAATCATTCTTCACTATTGCCATATCTAAATCATCTTGGCTTGCTGGATTTAGTGAATCATAGTCACATGTCATTGTTGTTAAAAAGCCTCCATCAGAAGTAACAATTGTTCTTGGATATGGATAATAATTGACATCGTAATATTTATAGCATTGCTCAAATGTGCACTGTGCTTTCACTCCAATAACAAATTGAAGAAGAATGAAAAGTATAAGAATGCGTTGTTTCATTTTCATTTTTATTATTCCATCAGCTTTTTCTGCAAGGCATACATTTCATCGCGAAGGTGGGCGGCTTCAATAAAATCAAGATCTCTGGCAGCTTTCTGCATTCGTTTCTCAGTTTCGTTTATTGCACGTTTCAATTGGTCTTTGGTCATGTAATTCACAACAGGATCGGCTGCAACACTTACTTCTTCCGGCTCTACATAATATTTCACATCGCTTCCCGCGATCGAATCGGCAACAGAAGTTTGCTGCATAATATCTTCGCGACTTTTCTTCACAGTTGTCGGAGTAATGTTGTGTGCAATATTGTATGCCATTTGTTTCATGCGCTTGTGTTCATTGTCTTCAATGGTTTTGCGCATGCTGTCGGTAATTTTATCGGCATACATAATTACTTTCCCTCTGTCGTTTCGTGCAGCTCTTCCAATGGTTTGTATCAGCGAACTTTCACTTCGCAGGAATCCTTCCTTGTCGGCATCCATAATCGCAACAAGTGAAACTTCAGGTAGGTCAAGTCCTTCACGCAATAAATTCACACCGATCAATACATCAATTTTTCCAAGGCGCAGTTCACGCAATATCTCAACGCGGTCGAGAGTTTTTACTTCACTGTGAATATACCGGCATTTAATATTCAGCTTGATCATGTATTTGCTAAGCTCTTCCGACATGCGCTTTGTAAGCGTTGTTACCAGAATGCGGTCGCCCATTTTTATGCGCTCATCAATTTCTTCGAGCAGATCATCCACCTGATTGATCAGCGGACGAACTTCAATTTGCGGATCCAAAAGTCCTGTAGGACGAATGACCTGTTCCACAATCACTCCTTCCGATTTTCTGATTTCAAATTCGGCAGGAGTGGCGCTCACATAAATCGTTTGTCCGATGAGTGTTTCAAATTCATTGAATGTCAGCGGACGATTATCCATTGCAGCAGGCATGCGGAATCCGTACTCCACAAGATTTTCTTTACGCGAACGATCGCCACCATACATACCGCGCACCTGAGGAATGGTAACATGGCTTTCATCAACAATGAGTAAAAAATCATCGGGAAAATAATCGATGAGGCAGAACGGACGATCACCTGCTTTACGGTTGTCCATATACCGCGAATAATTTTCGATGCCGTTGCAATAACCCAGTTCACGTATCATCTCAAGATCAAAATTTGTGCGTTCTTCCAAACGCTTTGCTTCAATATATTTTCCGGTCGATTTAAAATATTCAACCTGTGAAACAAGGTCATCCTGGATCTCACGGATAGCCCGCTGTATCTGCTCTTTCGGAGTTACATAAATATTTGCCGGAAAGATGGCAATGTTGGCAGCAGATTCAATTTTTCTTCCGCTCAGCGGTTCGATGATATCGATTTGATCAATTTCATTTCCGAAAAAAGAAATGCGGAATGCATAATCGGCATAAGCAGGATACACATCCACCACATCACCTTTCACCCTGAAATTTCCCCGTTGAAAATCTGCTGTTGTTCTTGAATATAATGAATCAACCAATTTATACAGAACCGTATTTCTTGGAATTTTTTGACCTTTGAATAAACGGATAATACTTTCTTCATAATCTTTCGGATTACCTGCACCATAAATGCAGCTCACAGATGCAACCACAATAACATCGCGTCTTCCGGAGAGGAGAGAAGATGTTGTTTTCAACCGCATCTTTTCGATCTCGTCATTTATTGCAAGATCTTTTTCGATGTACAAATTGCTTGAAGGAACAAATGCCTCCGGCTGATAATAGTCGTAATACGAAACAAAATATTCAACTGCATTTTCGGGAAAGAACTGTTTGAACTCACCGTAAAGCTGCGCCACCAAGGTTTTGTTATGACTTAAAATTAAAGTCGGGCGCTGAATATTATTGATCACATTGGCGATCGTAAATGTTTTTCCGGAACCGGTAACACCAAGCAATACCTGCGATTCATCACCGTTAAGAATTCCTTCGGTAAGCGTTTTTATAGCGTCAGGCTGGTCACCTGTCGGTTGAAATTCGGAGATGAGTTTAAATTCCATTTATGATATTCAGAAAATATTTTTTATAAAAATAGATAAAAGTCAAAATGAATCGGGAACTTTTTTAGCTTCATCAGAAATATCTCCGGATAATGTTCGGAGAAAATCGATGATCTCATTTACTTCATCTTCATTCAGATCTTTATTCAACTGTATCTTTCCCATGATCCTCACTGCCGTTGGTAATTCGGCAATACTGCCATCGTGAAAATAAGGATATGTGTGAGCTACATTCCGCAAAGAAGGCACTTTGAAATAATCTTTGTCCTCCATTTTTTTTGTGATGTTTTTTCTGCCTTCGTCAGGTATTGTACTTTTGGTAAACTTGCGGTAATCCGCAAACAATCCGAATTTCTGAAATGTATTTCCGCCAATTGCAACACCGTTATGGCAGTTCGTGCAGCCAACAGTAATAAATGTTTTTAATCCTTTTTTCTCATCGCTGTTCAATGCATTCACATTTCCTTTCAGGAAGTCGTCAAACTTTGACGGAGTGAGCAATGTCCGTTCGAAAGCAGCAATTGCTTTTTCGATATTCAAAAATGAGATCGGATTTTTTTCATTCGGAAATGCTTTCGGAAATAATGTTTTATAAAGGTTGATCTGGCGTATTTTTTTTTCAAGATATTCTTTACTTGGGATCGCCATTTCATTTACATTCAGTATCGGACCGCCAGCCTGATCTTCAATTGTTTTTGCACGGCCATCCCAGAACTGCGTAAAATGTAAAGCAGCATTGAATGTTGTTGGCGCATTTCTGTTTCCAACTTTTTTCATTCCGCCTTCCGATGTTTGAATATGATCCACACCAAAATTCTTTAAAACATGACATGAATTGCAACTGCTGTTTACTGTTGCCGATAAACGCGGATCATTATACAGATATCTTCCGAGCAGAACTTTATTTACAGTTATTGGATTTGCAGGATTATCAACGGTTTTTGGTAAAGGTTTAAAATACAAACGGGCTTCATTCAGCAATTTCAGATCACCAGAGTTAGCAGCAGATTTGAGTGGTTTTGCAGAACCTTTTTTTTGTTGTAAATTTTCAGCTACACTAAAAATAAAAATGAATATCAGTATTGAAAGTGCCGCAAAATATTTTTTCATATCATCAGATATGTTTTTCGGCATGATACGATGAGCGAACAAGGGGACCTGATTCAACGACATCGAAGCCCATTTTCATTCCTTCTGTTTCATAAAATTTGAATTCATCAGGAGTCACAAAGCGTTCAACGATATGATGCATTTTAGTTGGTTGTAAATATTGTCCAAGGGTCATTACATCACATCCATGTTCCGAAAGATCTTTCATTACTTCGAGAACTTCTTCCTGCGTTTCACCCAAACCAAGCATCACACCTGACTTCGTACGCAATCCGCGTTCTTTTGTTTTTTGTATCTGCTCGAGGCTGCGTTCGTATTTTGCCTGCATCCTTACTGTGCGGTACAAGCGCTTAACCGTTTCCATATTGTGTGAAACCACTTCAGGTTTTTCATCGATCACTTCATACAACAGATCCCAATGACCCATAAAATCAGGTATCAATGTTTCCATTGTTGTATGCGGATTCAATTCTTTCGTTTTGCGGATGGTCTCTGCCCAAACCCATGCACCTTTATCAGGAAGTTCATCACGGTTAACGGAAGTGATGACCGCATGTTTCACGTTCATCAATCTTATTGCATCAGCAACACGTAATGGTTCGGAGCGATCATACTCCGGATTTTTTCCTGTTGCCACATTGCAAAACGAACAACTGCGTGTGCATATATTTCCAAGGATCATAAATGTCGCAGTGCCTGCTCCCCAGCATTCGCCCATGTTCGGGCAGTTTCCGCTTTCACATATGGTGTGAAGTTTATGTTGGTCTACAAGATTTCTAAGATTCCGGTAATTTTCTCCAACAGGTAATTTTACTTTTAACCATGATGGTTTTTTTATCCGTTCTTCGGATAGATTTGGTAATTCAGTCATTTAATTGTTTGAACCGAATGTGAATTCGATAAATAAAGTGAAAAAATAAAACTCGGGTGAAACATTTGCCATTAGCGGTAAAGGTCTCAGAAATGCATCAAGTACAACACCTGCTTCGAGGCTTTTGAATTCATCAGGATATGGTCCCCATTCAACAGCAAGACTTGCTTTACCGTATCCTCCGGGATATAATTTTGTTTTGCTTATTCCTTCTGTAAATGTTGATTCTCCTAAAATATCAGACTGACTTACAGTAGCGGGATCATATTGCATTGGAACAACAGTCATATACGGTACCTGATTCGGGTCGTTCACCTTTACCTGCACATCAACAAAAATTGGTTTGAGAAAAGCACAGGTCGCTCCAAGTGAATAGTTGAAATGCAATGATGCAGCATTTTTATAAGGCCTTTCTGTAATTGCAATATTTTGCCCATAACCTGCACGTAAAAAAAACGCCATATTCAGCCTGCCGAAAACATACTGACGTGGATTATCACTTGCACTTGAGGTCTGTATTTCTTTAGAGTTCCTGATGCGTGCAAACTCAAAGTCAAGCATGTTGTTTACAGTTCCGGTCTTATGCCATCCGTATTTGAAATTTATCCCGCCAAGTCCGGTACTGTTCAGGTTACCTCCCCACTGAAAGCGTGATGTATACATCAACTGAGGCTGAATGATAGCTTCATTCTGAGCCAACACTTCCGATGAAATAAATAAACAAATCAAGAAAAGAGATTTAATATTATTCCTCATTCATTAATATTGAAGTCCAAAAATAGTTTAAAAAATGAATACTTCCGAATTAGTTTACACAGGAGAATTACGAACAATTGCAAGGCATGTTTATTCAGGAACAGAAATTTTTACGGATGCTCCTTTGGATAATCATGGAAAGGCTCAAAGTTTTTCACCTACTGACCTTATGTCAACATCTCTTGCTACATGCATGGTTACAATCATGGGGATTGAATGTGCGAAGCTCGGTGTGAATATTGACGGTACAAAAATGGCTGTGCGCAAGATCATGGCTGCAAATCCAAGAAGAGTTTCAAGAATTGAAATTGATTTTGAAATTCCTGACAGAAATTTAACGGATGATATAAAAAATAAACTTGAACACGCAGCGCATAATTGCCCGGTTGCCAAGAGTATTCATCCC
>Ga0206974_1063_pt1 | contig 26202 bp, 26 predicted proteins | sample Alteio_BWOrgHeat_84_FD_152920 | JGI IMG/M metagenome (GOLD analysis project Ga0206974, IMG submission 152920) | Enriched cells from forest soil in Barre Woods Harvard Forest LTER site, Petersham, Massachusetts, United States -... | ecosystem: Environmental > Terrestrial > Soil > Temperate forest >... | reverse complement strand
GCGAATGCGAACGGCCTTCCTTGCCAGTACGTCGACAAAATTGATCTCAACCGTGGACCGGGCGGCGACATTGGCCACGGTGCCGGGCGAACGCACCTCGCCGAAGACGATGTGCCCGTCGTCGATGGCAAGCATCATGCCCTTCGGCGACAGGTTGGGCGTGCCATCCCCGTTCACACTCGCGACGAAGCCGAGCGAATGGTTCTCGATGATCTTCCTCGCCGCTTCATCCAGAATGGCCATCGCCGAGATCCTCGAATGCGATATTTGCGCTGTCGAAGCCGGGTCCGCGCTAAAGCCCGTGCTCCTTAGCGCCCAATATCGCAAATTGCCGTACTTCAGGCGTCTGGCGCGACATGAAGTCGTCCAATTGCTTGTCTTCGAGCCCGCCCGCCTTGGCGAGGATGTGCCACATGCAGGCCAGGATCGGATTGGGTGCGATGCCGACACCGGCGGCATACATGCGGGCGAGGCGGTTGCGGGCGATCGGCGAGCCGCGTTCGGCCGCGCGCTCGAACCAATCTCCCGCCAGTTCCTGATCCTGTTGCACGCCTTCGCCATTAAAAACGGCGACGCCATATTCGACCATGGCATCGAGATTGCCGACATTGGCCGCCTGGAGGAAATAATCGGCGGCCTTCTTGGCGTCGGCGGGCACGCCCCTGCCCTCCTTGGTCAGGATGCCGAGGGAATAGAGGGCATCGCCATTGTCTGCCTGGGCGGCTTCGCCGAACCGCTTATACGCCGTCGCATAATCCGGCGGGCCGTCATTAGTGGGGCGCAGCGCGATGATGCCAAGATTGTAGGAGGCTTCCGGTACCTTCAGCTCTGCCGCGCGGTTGAGCAGGAGCATGCCGCCATCGACATCCCTGGGAATGGCATCGCCGACCAGTTTGGCCATGCCATAGGAAAAGATGGCGTTGCGATCGCCGCGCCTGGCCGCTTCCGCATACCATTGCGCGGCCTTGAGCTTGTCCTGCGGCACGCCGAGCCCATTGGCATAGAGCTCGGCGATCAGCGTCATCGCCACCGGGTCCTTGTCCGATTCCACCCGCTTGGTCGCGTAATCGAAGGCGGTGAGGTAGAGGCCGCGCTGGAACGCACCAAAAGCCAGATCGGGGACGGAACCGGTCGACGCCGGCGCGGCAGCCGCGTCGGCAGGCTTTGCAGCATCGGCTGGCTTTGCAGCATCGGCTGGCTTGGCAACACCGGCTAGCTTGGCGGCATCGGCTGGCTTGGCCGCATCGGCTGGCTTGGCCGCATCGGCTGGCTTGGCCGCGTCGGTTGGCTTGGCCGCATCGGCGGGCTTGGAGGCATCAGTGGGCTTGGAGGCATCAGTAGGCTTGGAGGCATCAGTGGGCTTGGAGGCTTCAGCGGGTTTGGATGCATCAGGCGTTTGTGCGGGGGGAGTAGAGGTCTGGGTCTGCGCTCTGGCCTCGGGCAGAGCCTGGAGCGCGCAGATCGAAGCCGCAAGAAGGGAGGCGGCGATGACACGTTTCATCGGGCGTGATCCCTCTGTTTCAACAGCCGATCGACCAGGGCGACGGCTTCGGCCGGTCCCTTGTCGTGATCCCATACGGCATTGCCGAGCGCTATGAAGTCAGCGCCCGCATCGGCAAGCAGGGGCACGGCAGCAAGGTCGGGCGCGAAGGCGACGCAGGGCACCTCGAACAATTCGGCCCACCAGCCGGTACGATCGACAATGGCTTCCAACGGCGGCAGGCGGCCGTCGCGGCCCGGTTCGCCGAACATGACGTAGTCAACACCGGTCTCGGCGATCGTCATCGCATCATCCTTGGACCGGATGCCGCCTGCGCCGACGATGCGCTCAGGCTTGAAGCTTTCGAGCGCTTCGGCGAGCCCCTTGCGCCCGTCACTTAGGTGCACGCCATCGGCCCCAGCCCGGGCGATAATGGCATTCCAACCGCTGACGACCAGCGCCGCACCCCTGCCCTGTACGACGGGCGCGATCTCCTTGACGAGTTTCTTGGCGCCCTGATCGTCACCGGCGACCGGCGTAAACAGCACGCATGCGATCTCACCTGCCATCAGCGCCGCCCGCAATTGCGGCAGGAAGGCCTGGACGTCGGCGATGGCGGGCGTCACCAGATAGATTTGGACCGGTGGACGAGGCGCAGCTTCAACCATAGGCGATGCTTAACACATGTTATTTCTTGGAGTGAACACGGGAACCTTGAAACCGTCGTGACCGGCCTGTTCCGGTCGTCCGGCCTTGCGAGAGGGGCCTGCGCGCTTTTCTCAACCAGGTACCGCCCTACGAGGCAAGTTGGGCAAATTTCGGATCGAACTTGCCACCCTTGTAGCCCTTCGCCATCTCATGCATCGGGATGACCTTGATCTTCGAGGCGTTGCCGGCCGTGCCGAATTGCTCATAGCGCTGCCTGCACAGCTTGGTCATCGCCTCCAGAGCGGGCTTGAGATATTTGCGCGGATCGAATTCACCGGGATTCTCGGCAAACACACGGCGGATCTGGCCGGTGATGGCCATGCGGCAATCAGTGTCGATATTGACCTTGCGCACGCCAAATTTGATGCCGACCTGGATTTCCTCCACCGGCACGCCCCAGGTCTGCGGCATCTCGCCGCCGAACTTGTTGATAACATCCTGCAGCTCCTGCGGCACCGAGGATGAGCCGTGCATCACCAAATGCATGTCGGGCATGCGCTTGTTGATCTGCTTGATGACGTTCATCGCCAGGATGGCGCCATCGGGCTTGCGTGAGAACTTATAGGCCCCATGCGAGGTGCCCATGGCGATGGCGAGCGCGTCGACACGGGTGTCCTTGACGAACTTCACGGCTTCGTCCGGATCGGTGAGCAATTGGTCGTGCGAAAGCTCGCCTTCGGCGCCATGGCCATCCTCGGCCTCGCCCTTGCCGCTCTCCAGGCTGCCGAGCACGCCGAGCTCGCCTTCGACCGAAGCCCCGACCCAATGGGCCATATCGACGACGCGGCGGGTAATGGCGGTGTTGTAAGCGTAATCCGCCGGGCTCTTGCCGTCTTCCTTGAGCGAACCGTCCATCATCACCGAGGTGAAGCCGGCCTGCACGGCGCTAAGGCAGGTCTCTTCATTATTGCCGTGGTCCTGATGCACGCAAACCGGGATGTCCGGATAGATCTCGACGGCGGCATCCATCATCTTGGTCAGCATGATGTCGTTGGCATATTGGCGGGCGCCGCGCGAAGCCTGCATGATCACGGGCGAGTTGGTGGCCTTGGCGGCCTCCATGATCGCGATGACCTGCTCCATATTGTTGATGTTGAAGGCCGGAACGCCATAGCCGTATTCAGCGGCATGATCGAGAAGCTGACGAAGAGTTATGCGTGCCAAAGGGGGGAACCTCCAGTTCCTGAACTGATGACGTGTTGTGCCTGAGGCTTATTGCTTCTTGCGCAGGATCTCGACGCCCGGCAGCGGCTTGCCTTCGAGCCATTCGAGGAAGGCTCCGCCGGCGGTGGAGACGTATGAGAACTGCTCGGCGACATTGGCATGGTTGAGGGCGGCCACCGTGTCGCCCCCGCCGGCGACCGACAGGAGCTTGCCGGCGCGGGTGCGCTGGGCGACATGCTTGGCCGCAGCCACCGTGGCGTGATCGAAGGGGGTCAGTTCGAAAGCACCGAGCGGCCCGTTCCACACCAGAGTCTCGGCCTCGTCAATGGCGCCCTTGATGCGCTCGATCGATTGCGGTCCGGCATCGAGGATCATGCCGTCATGCGGGATCGAATCGAGACCATAGGCATGGCTGGGTGCATTGGCCTGAAAATGATAGGCAACCACTGCGTCGACGGGCAGGATGATGGCACAATTGGCCTTCTCGGCCTTCTGCAGGATTGAGAGCGCGGTATCGGACAGATCGCGCTCGGCAAGTGATTTGCCGATGCCGACACCTTGCGCGTGCAGGAAGGTGTTGGCCATGCCGCCACCGATGACGAGAGCGTCCACCTTGGCGACAAGGTTGCCCAGAAGTTCGAGCTTGGTCGAAACCTTGGCGCCGCCGACCACCGCCACAACCGGGCGTTTGGGATGTTCGAGCGCACGCGACAGCGCCTCGATCTCAGCCTGCATCGTGCGGCCGACATAGGCGGGCAGCACATGACCGAGGCCCTCGGTCGAGGCATGGGCGCGGTGGGCGGCCGAGAAGGCATCATTGACCCAGATATCGCCATTGGCTGCGAGCGCCGTGACGAAGTCCGGATCGTTCTTCTCCTCGCCCTTATGGAAGCGGGTGTTCTCCAGGCAGAGAATGTCGCCCGGCTTCATGGCGGCCACGGCATTCGCCGCCGCTTCGCCGATGCAATCCTCGGCGAAGGCGACAGGACGCTTGAGGATCTCGGCGAGCTTGGCCGCGACCGGCTTCAAGCTCTCCTTGGGATCGACGCCCTTGGGCCGGCCGAAATGGGCGAGCAGGATCACCTTGGCCCTGGCGCGGGCGAGCTCCAGCAGCGTCGGCACGATGCGCTCGAGGCGCGTCGCATCGGTGACGATACCGTTTTCGGCGGGGACATTGAGATCCACACGTACCAGAACCCGCTTGTTCTCGACTTGGACGTCATCAAGGGTGCGAAAAGCGCTCATGCCAGCCTTCATTCCTATGGTTTCGCGGGGCGTAACACACGCACGCCTGCATAGCAAAATCATCGGCGAGCAATAGACCATGGCGCTACGGTGATCCAGCGCCGAAAGTGATTTTGCGCGCCGGTTATTGGGTAAGTTTTCGGCATGGAAGCGCTAAATCGTGGCGTATGTCCGTGGTTTTCGCCTCCAGCGGACTGTGCTTGAGACGAGCATCCCCCTGTCCTTGAAACGATAACAGCGCCCCGGTTCCCCGGGGCGCCGGGTCAAATCGTTCCCGAGCACCGATCTCAGATCAGTCCCGCCAGAACCACAGCCGTATCGGCCATGCGGTTTGAGAAGCCCCATTCATTGTCGTACCAGCTCAGCACGCGCACGAACTTCTCATCGATGACCTTGGTCTGGTCGAGGGCGAAGATCGAGGAATAGGGGTTGTGGTTAAAGTCGCGGCTGACCAGCGGCTCGTCGGTATAGGTGAGCACACCCTTGAGCGGCCCGCGCTTGGTGGCTTTGACGATCGCATCGTTGACCTTCTCGACGCTGGTGCGCTTGCGGGTGTTGAACTTGAAGTCCACCACGGAGACGTTCGGGGTCGGCACGCGGATCGAGGTGCCGTCGAGCTTGCCCTTGAGGTCGGGCAGCACGAGGCCGACGGCCTTGGCGGCGCCCGTGGACGTGGGGATCATCGACAAAGACGCGGCGCGAGCACGGTAGAGGTCCTTGTGCATCTGGTCGAGGGAGGGCTGGTCATTGGTGTAGGAGTGGATCGTGGTCATGAAGCCACGCTCGATGCCGAAGGCCTCGTGGAGCACCTTGGCGACCGGCGCCAGGCAGTTGGTGGTGCAGGAGGCGTTTGAGATGACCAGGTGATTCTTGGTCAGTTGGTCGTGGTTGACGCCGTAGACGACGGTAAGGTCTGCGCCGTCGGACGGCGCGGAGACGATCACGCGCTTGGCGCCGGCAGCAAGATGGGCGGCAGCCTTGTCGCGAGCGGTGAAGATGCCGGTGCATTCCATCGCGATGTCGACACCCATTTGCCCATGCGGGAGTTGCGAGGGATCCTTGATCGCGGTGACCTTGATCTTTTGGCCCTGCACGATGATCGAATCGCCGTCGATCTTCACTTCTGCCGGAAACTTGCCGTGGATCGAATCATAACGCAGCAGATGAGCGTTGGTCTCGACCGGCCCGAGATCATTGATGGCGACGATCTCGACGTCCTTGCGCCTGCCCTCGACGACGGCGCGCAGGACGTTACGGCCAATGCGGCCAAACCCATTGATGGCGACACGAACTGTCATGCGTCTCTTCCTTTCTGTAAGCTCTCAATTGCTCTGAAGCTCAGCCGTTGTGGCGGCGCAATGCCGTCTCGGCCACAGCCTCCGGCGTAATGCCAAAGTGGTTGTAGAGGTCCTTGATCGGGCTCGAGGCGCCGAAGCCGGTCATGCCAACAAAGCCGCCATCGGTGCCGATCACGGCATCCCAGCCGAAGCGGACCGCCGCCTCGACCGCAACCTTGACCGGTGCGTCGCCGATAATCTTGGCCTTCACGTCCTCGGCCTGGCCGAGGAACAGTTCCAGCGAGGGCACCGAAACCACCCGCGTCGTCACTCCGCGCTGGTTGAGGATGGCGCGCGCATTCATGGCGATTTCGACTTCCGAGCCCGAAGCGAACAGCGTTACCGCCGCCTTGCCGCCCACGGCCGCTGCGATTTCGTAGGCGCCGTTGACGCAAAGATTCTGCGCAGTGGCTTGGCGCAGCAGCGGCAGGTTCTGGCGGGTCAGCGCCAGGATGGTCGGACCGGTACGGCGCTCCAGCGCCAGCTGCCAGCATTCGGCCGTCTCGATCGCGTCACAGGGTCGGAAGGTGCGCAGGTTCGGAATGGCGCGCACGGCGGCCAGATGCTCGACAGGCTGATGGGTCGGTCCGTCTTCGCCCAGGCCGATCGAATCATGGGTCATCACGAAAACGGGGGAGGTGCCCATTAGGGCCGCAAGGCGGATGGCCGGGCGAGCATAGTCGGTGAACACGAAGAAGGTGCCGCCGGCCGGGACGAAGCCGCCATGCAGCGAGATACCGTTCATCGCGGCGCACATGCCGTGCTCGCGGATGCCCCAATGGATATAGCGGCCCTTGAAATCCTTCGGCGTGATCTCGACCAGACCCTTGGCCTTGGTGTTGTTGGAAGGCGTCAGGTCGGCCGAGCCGAGCACGAGTTCGGGCATGACCTCGACGATGACGTTAAGTGCCAGTTCCGAAGATTTGCGGGTCGCCATGGCGGTCGGGGCAGCGGCCAGCGCCTTTTTGTGAGCAAGGATGGCCTTACCCAGCTTGGCGGGGCGCTCTCCGCTCATCCGGCGACTGAACTCCTCGCGCTTTCGCTCCGACAGCGCGGCGAAACGCTCTTCCCATTCCTTGCGAGCGGCGACGCCGCGCGTGCCCGCCTCGCGCCAGGTCTTGAGGATGTCGGCGGGAACTTCGAACGTGCCCCAGGTGATGCCGAGATTGGCCTTGGTGGCGGCCGCCTCTTCCGGACCAAGCGGCTCGCCATGCGCCTTGGAGGTGCCGGCGCGATGGGGTGACCCGAAGCCGATCGTGGTCTTGCAGGCGATCATCGTGGGCTTGTTGGATTTTTGCGCACGCTCGATGGCGGCGGCGACGGCATCCTGGTCATGGCCGTCCACATGTTCGGCGCGCCAGCCGGCGGCCTGGAAGCGCTTTACCTGGTCCACCGAGTCAGACAAGGTGAGCGGACCGTCGATCGAGATACCGTTATGGTCCCACATCACGATCAGCTTGTTGAGCTTATAGTGACCGGCAAGCGCGATGGCTTCGTGGCTGACGCCCTCCATCAAATCGCCGTCCGAGGCGATGACATAGGTGTGATGATCGACGACCTTCTTGCCATATTGTGCGGCGAGCATCTTTTCGGCGAAGGCGAAGCCGACGGCAGTGGAGATGCCCTGGCCGAGCGGGCCGGTGGTGGTTTCGATACCTGCGGTGTGGAAATTCTCGGGATGGCCCGGGGTCTTGGAGCCCAACTGGCGGAAGCGCATGAGCTCGTCCACCGTCATGCCGGGCACGCCGGTCAAGTAAAGCAAAGAATAAAGCAGCATCGAGCCATGGCCGGCCGACAGGATGAAACGGTCGCGGTCGGGCCAATGCGGATTGGCCGCATCGAATTTCATGAAGCGCGTGAACAGAACGGTGGCAACATCAGCCATACCCAGCGGCAGGCCGGGATGTCCCGATTTGGCGGCTTCGACGCCGTCAATCGCCAAGCCACGGATGGCGTTCGCCAAGCGGTTCTGCAATTCGCTGAGTGCCATGGAATGTTTCCTGATAAATCCGCCCGAAAATGGCGCAATGGAGCGCTGGGTTCTTAGCACCTCATCCCCTACTGTCAATGACAGGCGGCTTTTCAGGCGCTTTTGGCTAGAACCGACGGGCAAGGTGACAATTTACCCGCCCATCAGGTGACCCGTGCGGATGTCCGGCTTTCCACTTCGCCGTCATCCCTGGTCAGGCTTACGACTTGGCCGGCCTGACAATCCGGGTTAGCCTTGCATCAAGGATGGAAAGAGGCTGCGTATCGATTCGATCGCATGCCCGCTTGGGAAGTGAGTACGCCCTTGTCTGTGGAAGCCGCCTTGCAACGATTGAATGCCGCTCTAGCCCAGCTCGAGGAAGCAGCCGAGCACAGGATAGAACTCGATCGTACAATAGCTGGCCACGGTATCGAGGTACAGGCCCTCTCCGAGGACCGCAGCCGCCTCGCCCAGGAGCTTGATGCGAGCTATGCCCGTTTCTCTTCGCTCGAATCAGCGAACCGGGATGTCTCGCGCCGCCTGGATCAGGCGATGGACTCGATCCGCCACGTACTCGAACCGATCGACAGATAGGCTGAAACCATGGCGCATGTTTCTGTAACCATAGCCGGGCGCGCCTATCGCATGGCTTGCGACGAAGGCCAGGAAGACCATCTGCTCGGCCTCGGTCGGCAGCTCGATGCCAAGATCGATGCCCTGCGCACCTCGTTCGGCGAGATCGGCGATATGCGCCTTGCGGTGATGGCGGGCATCATGGTGGCGGACGAACTCGCAGAGGCACAGCGTCAAGTCACGGCGCTGCAGACCGAGGTCGAGCATTTGCAAGGCGCGCGCACCGGGGCATTGCAGCGCGAGGAGCAAACGCAGGCCCGGGTCACGCAGGCCCTCGCCGAAGCGGCGAGCCGCGTTGAGAAACTCGTCGACACCCTGTCGCGCACAGGAGTGTGAACGACCGGGCCCCTCGTCCCAGCCCATCCCTGTCACTGGCGTTAAATCTTCGTCATCCCTCTGGCATTCGTCAGGACTGACCCCTATTATCCTGATGCGGTGCTGCCTGGTACGACAGAACACATCAATCCCCGGGGCCATACGACTCCCAAGGGAGCTGTCACTGTTCCTGCCCCTGGGCTCGGACATCACGGCGCCCACCTACATTAGTAGGCACCCGGGATCGAACCGTTCATCGGCCGAGGTGGCCCGCAACCTTCAAGCTTTTTTGCGTGACCATGGTTTCCACTGAAAAGAAGATCGAGCTGCGACACAGGGCGATGGCTGCCCGGGCCGAATTGCGGGGCCATGCACGCCATGAGGCGACGGCGAAGGCGGCGAATCGGGCCTTTGACCGCCTTGTCGAGACAACAGGTGTTGTCGGCCTCTACGAAGCCTTTCGAGATGAGATCCATCCCGGCGAGGTCGCACAGCGCCTGCATGAGAACGGACGCAAGCTCGCCCTGCCAACGACGCCCAAATTCGGCCAACCCTTGGTGTTCAGGGCCTGGGCGCCGGGCGACCCCCTGATCCGCGGCCGATTGAACATTCCCGAACCCTCCCCGGATGCTCCAGAAGTGTTTCCGCAGGTGTTGCTGGTGCCGCCGGTCGCCTTCGACCGCAGCGGCTACCGCATCGGCTACGGCGCCGGCTTTTATGACCGCACCATCCCCAAGCTGCGCGAAATGCATCGCGTTTTTGCGCTCGGCTATGCCTTTGCCTGCCAGGAGTTCCCCAATCTCCCGGCCGAGCACCATGATGTCCCCCTCGATGCAATCGCCACCGAGCATGAGATCATTGCTGTGCGATCAAGCTTGACTGGCCGCTGACATGCGCCTGCTTTTCCTGGGCGACATTGTCGGACGCACCGGTCGGCATGCCGTGATCGAGCGCCTGCCCGGCCTTCGTGCGGATTGGAAGCTCGACGTCGTTATCATCAATGGAGAGAACGCCGCTGGCGGATTCGGACTGACGGAGGCGATTTTCGACGATGTGGTGGGAGCTGGCGCCGATGTGGTGACACTGGGCAATCACGCCTTCGACCAGCGCGAGACCCTCGTCTTCATCGAGCGGGCGCCGCGCCTGATCCGACCGGCCAATTTCCCCGTCGGCACCCCTGGACGCGGCGCGACGCTGGTGGAGACCAAGAGCGGCGCGCATGTGCTGGTGATCCAGGTCATGGGCCGCATCTATATGGATGCGCTCGACGATCCCTTCGCGGCGCTGGAGCGTGAACTGTCCGCCTGTCCGCTCGGCCACGGTGCCGATGCCATCATCGTCGATGTCCACGCCGAGGCGACCAGCGAAAAACAGTCCCTTGGCCATTATGCCGATGGCCGCGCCAGCCTTGTTGTCGGCACGCACACCCACGTGCCGACGGCGGACCATCAGATCCTCCCCCATGGCACGGCCTATATCTCAGATGCCGGCATGTGTGGCGATTATGACAGCGTGCTCGGCATGGATAAGGAAGAACCGATCCGCCGTTTCATCCAGAAAACGCCGGGGGTGCGCTTCGAGCCGGCGGCAGGTTCGGCCACCCTGTCGGGCGTCGCGGTGGAAACGGATGATCGTACAGGCCTGGCCACGAGGATCGCGCCGGTACGCATCGGTGGACGATTGTCGACGGCAGTACCCGAGTTCTGGCAGGGATGATGACTGCTAGGTAACCCTCACTTGCCAACGCTATTTGCGGCCTCGATGATCGTCGCAGCGACCTCCTGGGGATGCGACAAGATCAGCGCGTGGCTGGCAGGTATCGTCACCGTTTTTGCCTTGATGGTCGCGGCCATGCTGCGTTCAAGTTCGACAGGCATCATCCGGTCTTGTCCGGCGACGATGTACCAGCTCGGCTTGGCTTGCCAGGCCGCCACGGTAACAGGCTCGGCAAACGCTTTGCCGGCGATCGGCGCCTGTGACACCGCCAGTACCCCTGCTTCCACGGGCGGCAAATCAGGGGCGAAATCCTTGACGAACCCTTCCGGCGACATGGTAAGGTAACCTGCGGCATCGGGCTTGATATCCGCCCCCCCGGGCGTCGGCGGCGCATTGTTAAACAGATCGGCGACCGACTGGCCCTTGGCCGGTGCGGTCGCGGCCACATAGACCAGGGCCTTTACCTTGGTATTCGCCCCGGCTTGCGTGATCACCGAGCCACCCCAGGAATGGCCGACCAGCACGACAGGACCATCCTGTGCTGCGATCGCTCGCTCGGTAGCAGCGACATCGTCGGCAAGCGATGTCAACGGATTTTGCACCGCGATGACCCTAAGTCCGACCCTCTGCAGGATCGCAATGACTTTGTTCCAGCTCGACCCGTCCAAGAGGGCGGCATGCACCAAAACGATGGCGGGCCTGTCACTGCCGGCTGCATGCGCTGAGTGGTTCGTCAGCAAGAGCAATGCGGCAATGCTCGCGACGCGCCGGAATTTTCGAACATTCATGGTATCGCTCCCTCTATCGCAGATACCTGGCCCGCTACCGCTCCTGCCCGGTAGGGCGCAGCAGGATCTCGTTGACGTTGACCCGCATCGGCTGCGTTGCCGCGTAAACGATCGCCGCGGCGATATCCTCGGCCTGCAAGGGATCCAGCGCCGCCGTTCGCTGGGCGAGGTTGGCCTTCATAGCTGCATTGGTGATGTGATCGCCCAATTCCGTGGCGACGAGACCCGGCTCTATCACTGTCACACGAATATTGTCGGCAAAGACCTCACGTCGAAGCGACTCCGAAAAGCCCACCACGCCGAATTTTGTCGCCGCATAAGCGCTGGCATTGGGATTGGCCACCCGCCCCGCAAGCGATGCGATGTTGATGATATGCCCGCCGCCGCCGCGCTTCATGAGGGGCAGTGCCTCCTTGCAGGCAAGCATGAGCCCGAACAGGTTTATCTCGATCATGCGCCGCCAATCCGCCTCGTCGGCCTGCGCGATGGGGGCCAGCAGCATGACGCCGGCGCTGTTGACGAGGATATCCAGGCGTCCGAACTGTCCGGCGATCTGGCCGAACATTGCCTCTACATCCCCCTTGCGGGAGAGATCGGCGGCGACCACCACGGCTTGGCCACCCGCCTCCATTACCCGCCGCCTCAGCCCTTCGAGACGCTCCACCCGCCTGGCAGCCAGGACCACCCGCGCGCCCTGCGCAGCAAGGCCGAGCGCCGCCGCCTCCCCGATGCCCGAGGACGCGCCACCGATGAGAGCGATTTTGCCTTCCAAGGCGGAGATCCGGATTGATGTGCTCATCTTGCTTTCTCCTTCTCCACCGAGGTCGCACCATGGCGAGGGCGGCACGCATTGCAGGCGATCGCCCGATGGCAAGATAGGACAATCTTCTATATAGTTCCAATATCATAACTGGCATTTTCGATATCGGATCAATATGTCCATCCAACGCCTCAGGCATTTCATCGTCCTTGCTGAAGAGGGCAATTTTGCTCGTGCCGCGGCTCGAATCGGCATGAGGCAGCCGCCTCTGTCGCAGTCGATTGCGAGGTTGGAGCGGGAATACGCAACTCTATTGTTCAAACGCGGCGCGAGCGGTACGACGCTGACGCCAGCCGGGCTCGCCTTGCTGCCGGAGGCAAGGGCGGCGGTCGCGGCCGCCGATCGGGGCGCGGCAATGGTGGCGGCGGCCTCCCGCCGCCATCCGCCGATACGGGTCGGATTGGTACACGCGGCGCTATGGGAAGCCCTTCCCAGGCTGCTGGCCCTTGCCGATAGGGAAGAAATTCAGATCCAGTTCGAGCAGATGTCGACGAATGCGCAGCTTACGGCTCTTGCGCAAGGAAGCCTGGATCTGGGATTCGTTTCGCCGCCTTTCTCGGCTCCGGCAAGGATGGCGACGATTTTCTGCGGCGAGGAGCCCGTCGTCGCGGCCCTGCCTTCGGCACAATTCCCGCCCGCAGCTTCCAGCGTCGATCTCGCCGATATCGCCGGCAGGCTCGTGCATTTCCCGCGCCGGATGGGGCCGGTGCTCCACGACGCCATTCTGGCCATGTTCGAAACCGCTGGCATCACACCGCATGTGGTGCACGAAAGTCCGGAAATGATGACCACCCTGGCCCTTGTCGGTGCCGGCGCCGGCGTGTCGTTCGTGCCTGCCTGCCTTGCCCGTTGCCTCCAAATGCGCGGGGTGATCTATCGCTCGCTCGCCAATGTGCGCAACGTACCGGTTTGGCCACTCTGCCTTGCCCACATGCCGCAGCCGTCCAGCAGTCCGGCTGCCCGCCTTCTTTCAGCCTGGCGCCGCGCCTTGAACGCCGGCGAAAAACAGCCCGGGATGGATTTTCTCGACAAGCAACCTTATAAGCCGCGCAACATTTGATCCGGCTCGCCGACGCGCGGGCTGCAAGGACAAGACGAAACAAAGGCAAGAACAATGGCCGGTCATTCCCAATTCGCCAACATCATGCATCGCAAGGGCAAGCAGGATGCCAAGCGTTCCAAGCTCTTTTCCAAGCTTGCCCGTGAAATCACCGTGGCTGCCAAACTGGGCTTGCCCGACCCCAACATGAATGCGCGCCTGCGTGCCGCCATCCTTGCGGCTCGTGCCGAGAATATGCCCAAGGACAATATCGATCGCGCCATCAAGAAGGCCGCCGGCGCCGACAGCGAGAATTACGACGAAATCCGTTACGAGGGCTACGGCCCCGGCGGCGTCGCGCTGATCGTGGAGGCACTCACCGACAATCGCAACCGCACCGCCTCCGATGTGCGCTCCTACTTCACCAAGGCGGGCGGCAACCTCGCCGAGACCGGCGCGGTGTCCTTCATGTTCGACCGCGCCGGCGTGATCGAATATGACGCCGACAAAGGGTCGGCCGATGCGATGGTGGAAGCGGCCCTTGATGCGGGCGCCGACGATTGCATTTCCTCTGAGGACGGGCATGAGTTCGTCTGTGCACCGGAGAATCTCGCCGACGTGACCAAGGCTCTCGAGGAACGGCTCGGCGAAGCGCGCAAATCGAGCCTGGTCTGGCGCCCACAAAATACCATTGCCGTCGATGACGAGACCGGCGAAAAGCTCATGCGGCTGATCGAAACGCTCGACGACCATGACGATGTGCAGCATGTCTATGCCAATTTCGAGCTCTCCGACGCGCTGATGGCGAAGCTGAGCGCATAGTCAAGGAGCGCGGACTTTCAGTCCGCTCTTCCTCTCCTGCAAACGCGGCTCCTCCAATAGCGGACCCGATGACCGCCTCCAAGATTGCATGACCCAGAACCCGCTCCGTATCCTTGGCGTCGATCCGGGCCTGCGCCGCACCGGCTGGGGCGTGATCGAAGTCCTGGCCAACCGCCTGAGCTTCGTGGCCTGCGGCACGGTATTGTCCGACGACAAGGAAGAGCTCGCCCATCGCCTGCTGGCGCTGCATCGCGGCCTTACCGAGGTGATCGCTAGCTATACGCCCCACGAGGCGGCCGTGGAGCAGACCTTCGTCAACAAGGACGCCACCGCCACGCTGAAGCTTGGCCAGGCACGCGGCATCGCCATGCTGGTGCCGGCGCAGGCCGGCTTGTTCGTCGGCGAATATGCGCCCAACCTGGTCAAGAAGACGGTCGTGGGCAGCGGACATGCCGACAAGAAGCAGATAAGGCTGATGATCAAGGTGCTGCTTCCCAAGGCCGATCCGAAATCGGACGACGCCGCGGACGCGCTCGCCATCGCCATCACTCATGCCCATCATCGCGCCAGCCGCAAGCTGGCAGAGGTGTTGAAATAGACTTGCGGGTGCCCAGACGCCCGCCCACGCTCGAAAGCATACCGCACCTTGCGGTTCGCGCACCTCTTCTTTAGAACAAATCGTGAATTCACTGGCGGGAGGAGACCACCATGCCGCAGGCCGAACGCGCAGAACACTATGCCGAACTCCACAGGCGTCCGAACCTTTTCCTGCTTCCCAACGCCTGGGATGGCGGGACTGCCAAGCTTCTCGCCTCGCTCGGCTTCGAGGCAATCGCCACCACCAGCGCGGGCCTGGCCTTCAATCTGGGCCGGCGGGATGCAGAGGGGGCCTTGAGCCGCGAGGAAACCCTGGCCAACGGCCGCGCCATCGCCGAGGCTACGGATCTGCCGGTCAACGCCGATCTCGAAAACGGCTTTGGTGACGCACCCGAGGATTGCAGCCGCACCGTTCTCGGTGCGATCGATGCCGGGCTCGCCGGCGGATCGATCGAGGACGCGACCGGTCGCAAGGACCAGCCTTTCTACCAATTGAGCCATGCCGCCGAACGGGTGCGGGCGGCCGCCGAAGCCGCGCGAAGTGGGACCTTCGTCTTCACGGCGCGCTGCGAGAATTTCCTGCACGGTAATACCGATCTCGCCGATACGATCCGCCGCCTGCAAGCCTACCAGGAGGCGGGCGCCGACGTGCTCTATGCCCCCGGCCTCGCCAAGCTTGAAGACATACGCAGCGTCATCTCCTCGGTCGACCGGCCCGTGAACGTGCTCGCGAGCATGGCGACACAGACTTTCTGCGTGGCTGACCTCGCCGCGATCGGCGTCAAACGTGTCAGCATCGGCGGCTCCTTCGCCCGCGCCGCCTACGGTGCCCTCAGGCGCGCCGCACTGGAATTCCGCGACCTGGGCACCTTCAATTTTGCCAAAGAGGCGATGTCCTATGCCGAGTTGAGTGGGATTTTCGGGAAGTGAGGTCCGTTTTCCCGGGTGCGCGGACGCCTCATTCGCTCTTCAGCCGGTGCGCTTGTGCAAAAGCAAGAGCGGACGGGACGTCCGCGCACCCGGGACGGTTCTTCATTCCCGCCTTAGGCAGCCCGGGAGAACTGTACGATCGGGCAAAGAGTGGGACGAATCGCGTTGAAACGCGAGATAAGGCCGCCAAGAGGTTGTGGTTCCATGATCGGCAAATTGCGCGGCATCGTTGACAGCTATGGCGAGGATTGGGTGATCCTCGACGTGCAGGGCGTTGGCTATGTCGTGTTCTGTTCCAGCCGCACCCTGAGTGCCCTGCCCTCGACCGGCGAAGCGGCAATGCTTGCCATCGAGACCTATGTGCGCGAGGACCAGATCCGTCTTTTCGGCTTCACCAGCGATGAGGAGCGCGACTGGTTCCGCCTGCTGCAGACGGTGCAGGGTATCGGCACCAGGGTGGCGCTCGCTATCCTCTCGACCTTCAAACCCGGGGATCTTGCTTCCGCCATCGCGCTTGGCGACAAGGCGGCGGTGGCGCGTGCGCCGGGCGTTGGCCCGAAGGTTGCCCAGCGCATTGTCACCGAACTCAAGGACAAGGTACCGAGCTTCGGCGGCGTCCCCTCGGACGTGATCGAACTTCAGGCCAATCTCGGCGCCAAGCGCGCACCTGGCACGGTGAGCGATGCGGTGTCGGCGCTGGTCAATCTTGGCTATGGCCAGACCCAGGCCTCTGCCGCTGTCGCCGCTGCACTGCGTGAAGCCGGTGAGGGAGCAGAGACCGCTAAGCTCATTCGCCTGGGCCTGAGGGAATTGTCGCGATGAAACCGATGCGCAAGGGGAGCGGCGCAGACGAGCCGCCGAAATCGGGGCGCCTCATTGCGGGGGACCAGCGTGATGAGGATACGGCGGATTCCAAGCTCAGGCCGCAGGATCTCTCCCAATTCGTCGGCCAGGCACAGGCGCGCGCCAATCTGTCAGTCTTCATCGAAGCTGCCCGCAAGCGCGGCGATGCGCTCGATCATGTCCTGTTTGTCGGGCCGCCAGGCCTGGGCAAGACCACCTTGGCGCAGATCGTCTCACGCGAACTCGGCGTCAATTTCCGCGCTACCTCCGGGCCGGTGATCGCCAAAGCAGGTGATCTTGCCGCGCTCCTCACCAATCTTGAAGAGCGCGATGTCCTCTTCATCGACGAGATCCATCGCCTCAATCCGGCGGTCGAAGAAATCCTGTATCCGGCGATGGAGGACTTCCAGCTCGACCTCATCATCGGCGAGGGGCCGGCGGCGCGCTCGGTGCGTATCGATCTGGCCAAGTTCACGCTGGTCGGTGCCACCACGCGCGCAGGCCTGCTGACGACGCCGCTGCGCGACCGTTTCGGCATCCCGGTCCGCCTGCAATTCTACACGGTCGAGGAGCTTGAGCTGATCGTCAAGCGCGGCGGCCGTGTGATGGGCGCGCCGATTTCCGAGGACGGCGCCAACGAGATCGCCCGCCGGGCACGCGGCACGCCGCGCATCGCCGGACGGTTGCTGCGCAGGGTACGCGACTTCGCCTCCGTGCTAGGGGCCGACACCATCACGCGGGCCGTCGCCGACAAGGCGCTGTTGGCACTTGAGGTCGACCACGCCGGGCTCGATGCGATGGACAACCGCTATCTGCGCCTGGTTGCCGAAAGTTTCGGCGGCGGGCCCGTGGGGATAGAGACCATCGCAGCCGCATTGTCGGAACCGCGCGATGCCATCGAGGACATCATCGAGCCCTATCTGATCCAGCAGGGTTTGCTGCAGCGCACGCCGCGCGGACGCATGCTGACACCCCACGCCTTCAAACATCTCGGGCTCGTCGTGCCCACGAGCGTGGACACGCCGCAGATACAGCTGTTCACGGATGATGATTAGAATTGGGGTGCCGGTGTTCAGACCGGCATAAAAGCGGGTGCGAAGACCCTTCCTTCAAAACAAAACTCCGCCTTCACGAGAAGACGGAGTTCTAAGACGGAGTTCCCGGGCAAAACCCCTGGAATCGATCAGGAATTGCCGCCGGTGCCGTTGAGCACCGTGACCGCACGGCGGTTCTGCGACCAGCACGAATTGTCGTCGCAGGTCGCCACCGGGCGCTCTTTGCCGTAGGAGATCGTGCGCATGCGCTGTCCGGAAACGCCCTGGGCGGTCAGATAGTCACGCACGGCCTGGGCGCGGCGCTGGCCGAGGGCGAAGTTGTAGTCGCGGGTGCCGCGTTCATCCGCATGGCCTTCGATCGTCACCGTGTAGCGCGGATAGGCACGCAGCCACTGGGCCTGCTTGTTCAGCGTCTGCTGGCCCACGCTGGTGATATCGGACTGGTCTTCTTCGAACAGGACGCGATCGCCGACATTGACGACGAAGTCCTGCTGGCTGCCAGGGCTCGCGGCGCCGCCCGCGCCATAGGCGCCGGCCCCACCCGCACCATCGGCAGTACTCGAGCTACTCTTACAAGCCGCCAGGGCGAGGACACAGGTGATCGCGGCGGCAAAACGCAGCCCGTGGACCGCGCGCAGGGAAGTCATCATTCCGGTTACTCCTCCGGTCGTCAGAATTTGTGAATCAGCCATAGCGAACCCCGGTTAATCGAACGTTCTGGAAACCCTGTTCGCAGAGTTTTCCGAGGTGTGGCAGCTCAGTAACACGCCGAGGGGGCGGCCTAACTGGCGCTATGGTTAATGAAGTGCTGCCGGAATCCGGCACAAAGGTGGCCTTGGCGGGGCCGCGAAATGGCGTGCTCCATTTGGCCCGAAGTGGTGCCCAAATGTCACACGAATCTTGTCTGCGAATTATCTCCTTTCACAGATTGACAATGTCGATTGATTTAGTAGACATTGGGCCGATGTTAATTTTAGGGCACACCCGGGTTGGACCGCACATGACAATTTCCGTCCGCTTTGCTCGCCTGCGGGACACCATCATCGTTCTGCTCGCGCTCGGTTTTATCGCCTGGATGACGTTCGGCGCGCATGCTGCAGAACTCCTCAATGTCTCCTACGACCCGACGCGTGAACTCTACAAGGAGATCAACACAGCCTTCGCAGCAGACTGGAAGGCCAAAACGGGTGAGGATGTCACCATCAAGCAATCGCATGGCGGCTCGGGCAAGCAGGCCCGCGCAGTGATCGACGGGCTCGATGCCGACGTGGTGACGCTGGCATTGTCGGGCGACATTGACGCCATCGCCGCGCAGTCCAAGAAGATTCCCGACAATTGGCAGTCCCGGCTACCGCACAATGCCTCGCCCTATAAGTCGACCATCGTCTTCGTGGTGCGCAAGGGCAACCCCAAGGGCATCAAGGATTGGGATGATCTGGTGAAGCCCGATATCGCGGTGATCACCCCCAATCCCAAGACCAGCGGCGGCGCGCGCTGGAACTATCTGGCGGCGTGGGGCTATGCCTGGGATAAGACCGGGGGCGATGAAGCCAAGACTCGGGATTTCGTGGCTGCTCTCTACCACAACGTGCCGGTGCTCGATTCAGGTGCCCGCGGCTCGACGGTGACCTTCGCCCAGCGCGACACCGGCGATGTGCTGATTGCCTGGGAGAACGAAGCCTTCCTCACGCTCCAGGAGTTCGGCGCCGACAAGTTCGAGATCGTCTCACCCTCGTCCTCGATCCTGGCGGAGCCGCCGGTCTCGGTGGTCGATGCCAATGTCGACGCCAAGGGCACCCGCAAACAGGCGGAAGCCTATCTGAACTACCTCTACACCCCTGCCGCGCAGAAGATCATCGCCCATAACTACTATCGCCCGATCGACGAGAAGGCGGCAGACCCGGCCGACCTTGCCCGTTTTCCTAAGCTGAAGCTGGTTACCATCGACGATCCGAAGTTCGGCGGCTGGAAGACGGCACAGCCCAAGCATTTCGGAGATGGCGGCGTGTTCGACCAGATCTACAAGCCGCAGTGAGTGCGGACTGGTTCCTCGATGTCTTCGCGGTGCGGGAGCAAAACTGCCGCCCTTCTCATTTGCCTCCACCTCTCATGCAAGACGAGCCAAAGCATCCCTCATCGCCAGCTTAATGCAATCCAGCTTTGCGTCATTTGAGAAGCTGGACTGCTTTTTTGGGCTCGCAATGACACAAGACCCACGCCAAATATGACACATAATAATTGTGGAAATTGATCAATTTAACACGTTGACAATGTCTATTAATTTAATGGATATTGTCTGGCGTTGATTTTGAATTCACCGCCGCTGGATTGTGAAATGACAAGCTTCGTTCGTCTGCGCGATACGCTGACTGTGCTCCTCGCGCTTGGCTTCGTGCTGTGGATGACCTTCGGCTCGCCCTCTCGCGCCCATGCGGCCGAGCTCATCAATGTCTCCTATGATGCAGCGCGCGAGTTCTACAAGCAGCTCAACAGCTCGTTTGCGGACGACCCGGTCTACAAGCCGAATTGAGACCCAGCAGACCTTCTTACGACCGGAAGGCAAATCGCGCTCCGCCCGCCGCCGGATCGCCCGGACAGGACCCCGAAATGGCCGTTTCCGCCACGCTTAGAGCGCCCTTCGTCAAATCGAGTGCCCTGCCGGGCTTCGGCCTGACGCTCGGCTACACGCTGCTCTATCTCAGCCTGATCGTGCTGATCCCGCTCGCCGCACTCCTGGACAAATCCGCCGGGCTCGGTGTCGGCGGCATACTCGCCATCGCCATGGAGCCGCAGGTTGCAGCGGCCCTGCGTGTCACCTTCGGCATTTCCTTCGCCGCGGCCCTGGTCAACGTCGTGTTCGGCGTGATCGTCGCATGGGTCCTGACGCGTTACGAATTCCCGGGCCGGCGCCTCATCGACGCAGCCGTCGACCTGCCCTTTGCATTGCCAACGGCGGTCGCCGGCCTGGCGCTGAGCAGCCTCTACGCCTCAAATGGCTGGATCGGCCAGTTCTTCGCCATGGCCGGCATCAAGGTCGCCTTCACACCCAAGGGCATCTTCGTCGCGCTCGTCTTCATCGGCCTGCCTTTCGTGGTGCGGACCCTGCAGCCGGTGCTGGCCGAACTCGACGACGAGATCGAGGAAGCATCCGCCACGCTTGGCGCCACGCGCTTGCAGACCGTCACCCGCGTCCTGCTGCCGCCCTTGCTCCCGGCTGTCCTGACCGGCTTTGCCCTCGCCTTTGCCCGGGCGGTAGGAGAATATGGCTCGGTGATCTTCATCGCGGGCAACATTCCCTATGTCTCGGAAATCGTCCCCAGCCTGATCTTCCAGAAACTCGAGCAGAACAAATATGCCGATGCGGCGGCCATCGCCGTCATCATGCTGGCGATATCCTTTGCCGTGCTCTTGACCATCAACCTGATTCAGGCCTGGAGCCGCAGGAGAACCGGCAATGTCTGAGTTGGCCATCGAGCTTTACCGCGAACCGCCCGTCCGCCGCGAACACAACGTCACCACCGAGACACGCTGGGTGCGCCGCACTCTGATCGGCATCTCGCTCGTCTTCCTGCTCGCCTTCCTGGTCGTACCGCTGGTCGAGGTCTTCTACGAGGCGTTCGGGGCCGGTATCGCGGCCTATTTCGCCTCCTTCGAGGATCCCGATACGAGGACCGCAATTTCGATGACGCTGCTGGTTGCGGTCATCGCCGTACCGCTCAACCTGGTCTTCGGCATTGCGGCAGCATGGGCCGTGGCGAAGTTCGACTTCAAGGGCAAGAGCCTGCTGACAACGTTGATCGACCTGCCCTTTTCGGTCTCGCCGGTAGTCGCGGGCCTTGTTTTCGTGCTGCTCTTCGGCGCACAGGGCCCCCTGGGCCCCTTTCTCGCCGAGCACAGGATCCACATCATTTTCGCGGTGCCTGGCATTGTCTTGGCGACCATCTTCGTCACTTTTCCCTTCGTCGCGCGCGAACTTATTCCGTTGATGGAGACGCAGGGCAAGGCCGACGAGGAGGCCGCCCTCACCCTCGGTGCTTCGCCGCTGAAGATGTTCTGGACGGTAACCATCCCCAATATACGCTGGGGCCTGCTCTATGGGGTGCTGCTTTGCAATGCGCGCGCCATGGGCGAATTCGGTGCCGTCTCGGTCGTCTCAGGCCATGTTATCGGCGGCACCAACACCATGCCGCTGCACATCCAGATCCTCTATGAAGGCGGAGGCGACGGCGCGACGGCGGCCTTTGCAGTAGCCTCCCTTCTGGCCATGCTTGCCCTTGTCACGTTGGTTGCCAAGACCATTCTCGAATGGCGCTATGGCGACGAGCTGGCGCGCAGCCACAAACACTAAGGAAGATCGTCGTGGACATCCTCGTTTCTGGCTTGACCAAAAGCTACGGCGTTTCGCCCGCTCTTCATGGCGTCGACCTCTCGATCAAATCGGGCGAACTGCTTGGCCTTCTCGGGCCCTCCGGCTCGGGCAAGACGACCCTGCTGCGCATCATCGCTGGGCTTGAGCAGCCCAGTAACGGAACGGTTTTCTTCGGCGACGACGATACATCGAGGCTGAGCGTGCAGGAGCGGCGCGTCGGTTTCGTGTTCCAGCATTACGCCTTGTTCCGCCACATGTCCGTCACTGACAATATCGCCTATGGGTTGAGGGTGCGGCCAAGCGCCAAGCGCCCGCCCGAGGTGGAAATCGTCAAGCGCGTGGCCGACCTCCTCGACCTCGTGCAGCTCGGCAGCTTCGGAACGCGCTTCCCCGCTCAGCTCTCCGGCGGGCAGCGCCAGCGCGTGGCTCTCGCCCGTGCGCTCGCGGTCGAGCCGAAAGTGCTGTTGCTGGACGAACCTTTCGGCGCACTCGATGCCCAGGTGCGCAAGGATCTGCGCAGCTGGCTGCGCACGATCCATGACAAGACCGGCCACACCACCATCTTCGTAACCCATGATCAGGACGAGGCACTCGAATTGTCGGATCGCATCGCCGTGCTCGACAAGGGACGGATCGACCAACTCGGCGTGCCCGACGATATCTACGACCACCCGGCTTCCCCCTTCGTCTTCGGCTTTATCGGCGAATCGAGCCGAGTGCCCGTGACATTATCGGCTGGCCGTATCGTGTTCGAAGGTGCTGCCCTGCCTTTCAATGCCGACGGCCTGCCCGACGGCCCCGCCAGCTTGTTCGTGCGCCCACATGACGTTACGCCGGTCGAGCCGTCGTCATCGACCCTCAACGGGCTGGTGGTCGCACAGCGCCGCGTGGGCGCGACCCGGCGCCTCGAGGTCGCCCTTGGCGTACAGCGCACCATCGTCGAGGCCGATCTGCCCAGCCTGCGTGCCGGCGAAAACAACAAACCGGTGGGGCTGAAAATTCTCAATGCCACGGTATTCGCCGCCTCCGGCGAAGCGCGCTATTTTCGGGGCGCCAGGGTCGAGCCGGTGATCGTGCGCCCAAGCGTCTTCCAGCGGGCTTGAGGCTGTCGATATCACTGCGCGCACCTGTTGGCAGGATCTGCGGGCAACTCTGCCCTGCACGAACCTTGTTCCCGAGGTCGGAGAAATCGGCCTATAGTGCACTGCAACAGGCAACGGGGTCTGCTTCCCGTCCTTCTATCATCCCAGCTTCGCGGGTACCTTCTTGTTTTCGCGCATTCGCCCCGACAAGTTCACGATGGCGCTGGTGGCGACCGTCATTCTGGCGAGTTTCCTGCCGATCCACGGCAAGGCGGCGGAGCTTTTTGGCTATCTGACCAACGGGGCCATCGCCCTGCTATTCTTCCTGCACGGCGCCCGCCTCTCGCGCGAGACCGTGATTGCCGGCCTTTCCCACTGGCGCTTGCACCTGACCATCCTGCTCTCAACCTTCGCCCTGTTTCCGCTGCTGGGCCTGGCCATCGACCACGGCCTGGCGGGCGTGCTGACGCCGGCGCTCGCCAGCGGCATCCTCTATCTGTGTATCCTGCCCTCAACGGTACAGTCCTCGATCGCTTTCACCTCGATCGGCGGCGGCAATGTTCCGGCGGCTGTTTGCGCCGCGTCGGGTTCCAATATTTTCGGCATTTTTCTCACGCCGGTCCTGGCAGGCGTACTGTTCAGCGCGCGCGGCGTGGGTTTCTCGGTGTCGGTGCTGACCACCATTCTCCTGCAGCTCTTCCTGCCCTTCGTGCTCGGGCAGATGCTCCAACCCTGGATCGGCGATTTCATGCGCCGCCATAAAAGCGGCCTTGGCATCGTCGATCGCGGCTCGATCCTGATGGTGGTCTATCTGGCGTTCTCCGATGCCGTGGCAACCGGGCTGTGGAAGCAGTTCTCGCTCGGGGCCCTCGGGGTAATGGTGCTGGTCGATGCCTTGCTGCTGGCCCTGGTGCTGGCGATCACTACTTATGGCAGCCGGTGGCTTGGCTTTTCCAAGGAAGATGAGATCACCATCGTCTTCTGCGGCTCGAAGAAGAGCCTCGCCAGCGGAGTGCCGATGGCCACCGTCATTTTCGCCGGCCAGAACATCGGGGCGATCGTGCTGCCGCTGATGCTATTCCACCAGATCCAACTGATGACCTGCGCCATTCTCGCCCAGCGCTACGCCAGGCGCCTCAAGCCCGGCACCAAGATGCCGGCCGACGACATAGCCGAGGCCACGACACCAGCAAGACAGGCTAAAGCGGCAAGGACATAGCGCGGTCCCAGCCGCACTGAGATTGCGGCCAATCTTCAGTCACGCAAAAAAGGGCGCGCGAGCCCCACTCGCCCGCGCCCTTATCCCGTAAGACCGCCCTCGATCAGTTCTGGCTGGCCATGTCGGTGGACCAGGCCGGGTCGGAGGCGAAGCCCGGCGTCGGCACGCGTTGTTCCGGCGTTCCAAAAATCGAGGTCTGCCAGAGCTGCGGCCCCTGGCCAAGGTCACGGAACCACATGACATAGAGCCCGTTCGGCGCCCAGGTCGGCCCCTCATTGTGAAAGCCTTCGGTGAGCATGGTCTCGCCCGAGCCATCCGGCTTCATGATGCCGATGCCGAACTTACCACCCTTCTGGCGTGTGAAGGCGATGTAGTCGCTACGCGGCGACCACACCGGTGTCGAATAGCGGGCCCCGTCGTCACTGGAGGTGATGCGCTGCTGGTTGGAGCCGTCGGCGCCCATGATGTAGATCTGCTGCGTGCCTCCGCGATCGGATTCGAACACGATCCTGCTGCCATCGGGTGAATAGGAAGGCGAGGTGTCGATGGCGCTGCCTTGGGTAAGCTGGGCGTTCTGGTGTGTCTGCAGGTTCATCACGTTGATGGTCGAAGCGCCGTTGTTCTCCAGGCTCATGATTACCTGGCGACCATCGGGCGAAAACCGAGGCGAGAAGGTCATGCCGGGGAAATTGCCGACGGTCTCGCGCTGTCCGGTCTGCACATTGGCGAGGAACACGCGCGGATCGGCGTCGGCGAAGGACAGATAGGTCAATTCCTGGCTGGTCGGCGAAAAGCGCGGAGTGAGGACGAGATCAGTGCCGCGGCTGAGATAGACGACATTGGCGCCGTCCTGATCCATCACCGCGAGGCGTTTGACGCGCTTGTCCTTAGGGCCGGACTCTGCAATGAACGCGACACGGGTATCAAAGGCGCCAGGTTCGCCTGTCGCCGCCTTGAAAACCGTGTTCGCCGCCACATGCGCAAGCTGGCGCCAATTGCCGGCCGATGTGGTGAATTGCTGCCCAGCGATCTGCTTGCCCTGGTCGATGTCCCAGACACGGATCTGGATGCTCAAACCACTGGCAGCCGGCACGACGCGTCCGGACACCACGAACTGGGCGTTCAGGGTCTTCCAACTGTCGAAATTCGGCGCTGCATCGGGACCGACCTGCTCGACGAAGGCTTTGGAATCGATCGGCTGGAACAGGCCCGAGCGGCTGAGATCATTGCTGATGATCTCCGACAAATCTCGTCCACCGCCACTGATGCTCATGATTGCGACGGAAAGGGGCGTAACACCCCCACTCCCGACCTGGAACCTCTCAAATTGCTGAGCGTAAGCGGGCTTGACCGTGCTGAGAACAATCATGGCGAGCACAGCCACGAACAAGCGGAAAGGCCTAAGGCCTGAGGGGGCGAGGGACATCATCTTCTCTTGGGTGTGCATCTTCTCTTCTGTGTGCATCTTGTCTCGGGTGCGCATAGCAATCGTTACAACCGTCAGGCGCCTTGCGGCTTGACCTCGATCTCGATGGTCTTCCACGAAGCATAAAGTTCGGGCTTGTAGCGGAGCGGCGTCTGCGGCGTGATTCCTCGCTTGACGGCGCGTATTGCATTTCCGGTGAGCGTTGCGTTGACGGCAGTCACAACCTCGGGATCGCTGGCGAGCGTGCCGTCGGGGTTCAGGTGGAGCCGAAGCACAGTGATGGACTTTCCGCCGTTCGCCGAAAGATCCCGCATAACGTAGGGCCGAACCAGATGATCGATCATGGCCTGCATCGCCACATGGTCGCTCAACTGCAGCTTCGGCGCGTTGGCATCAGGAGCACCCACCGAGGCTGTCTGGCCCACGGCGTCGCTGGTACGTGTGGCACGGCCCGGCTGCTTGCTCGGTGTCGTGCTCGGAGGGCCGCCGGCGGCTGTCTTGGTGTTCGACTTGTGTTTGTTCAGCAGCGCATCGATATCGAGGCCGTCTGCCTTGGCGATCTTGGCCTTCGCGTCAGCCTTGGCCTTGGCGTCTGCGATCTCCTTTGCCTTAGCCTCAGCCTCCGCCTTGGCCTCACCTACCGCC
>Ga0206974_1057_pt2 | contig 26311 bp, 26 predicted proteins | sample Alteio_BWOrgHeat_84_FD_152920 | JGI IMG/M metagenome (GOLD analysis project Ga0206974, IMG submission 152920) | Enriched cells from forest soil in Barre Woods Harvard Forest LTER site, Petersham, Massachusetts, United States -... | ecosystem: Environmental > Terrestrial > Soil > Temperate forest >... | reverse complement strand
TCCTCGTCGACTCCGGCTCGACCGACGGCACCATCGAGATCGCTCGCGAATTCGGCGCCAAAGTCTTCCCTGAGCCCTGGAAAGGCTACGGCCCTCAGATGAACTCGGCGCTCGACAAGTGCGCCGGCCCCTGGGTCTTTTCGCTCGACGCCGATGAAGAGTTCACCCCTGAACTCAGCGCCGAGATTCGGTCCCTTCTCGCCGGTGAGCCGGAATTCGTCGCCTACTGGGTCCCGCGCAGCAATAAAGTCTTTGGCCGCTGGATGCGCCACGGCGGCCTCTACCCCGACTACAAGCTGCGCCTCTTTCGCCAAGGCACCGCTCGCCTGCCTGAAGACACCGAACCCCACGCCACACCGAAATGGGCCGGCCCCAAAGGCAAGCTCAAAGGCTGGCTGCTCCACTATCAGTATCCGACGCTCGCCCTCTATATCGAGCACATGAACCGCTACAGCACGCAGAGCGTTCCGCTCGTCCTGCGCCAGGGCCGCAACTGCCTCAACCTCGCGCAATTCCTCGTTCTCACCGTCGGCAGCCCCATCTTCGCCTTTATCAAGAACTACTTCTTCCGCTTAGGCTTCCTCGACGGCCGCGAAGGCTTTTTGTTTCATCTCTATCACTCCGCCTACACCAGTTGGAAGTATGCCAAAGCCTGGGAAGCCAGTCGCAAACTTTCTTATCAATCTCGCACTGATTAGCAATTTTCAGACCATTGATATCCATTGTCTATGGCAGAGGAAACGATATTGGCACCATGAAATAAAAGCGTGAAGCACGTGTTTATATGCAGTAAAAACAATACTTTTCGATAACATCACACTTCAATCAAAATACTTTCGAAGTTATCCTATGCAGGTGTATTATGCACCGCCCACGTGGATTGAACTTACAACGGAATTAACAACTCGCGGAGCAACTTTCAACCTCGAAAGCAGGCAACCTGCACCAGCCGACAGGGCTTCTCATCTCTGTCAGCGGGTTATGGCGACAGCCGGAATTCGTTGCACAACAGGAGAATTAGCGATGACCAATCAATCCGATCAGAAAAATGACAAGGCTAACCAGCAAACAGGCCAACAGGGCAACAAGGGTGGCCAGCAGGGTCAGCAACAGCAATCGAACCCCGGTCAGGGGCAACAGGGGAACAATCCGAGCCAGGGTGGCCAACAGCACAAAACAGGATCCGATCGCTAAACCTTAAGACATATCACCGGGGGAAGCTGGCCGAGCAAGCTGGCTCCCCTATCAATTGCTGGACTCCCGCCCTGGAAAATGCATTTACCGCTCCCGTTTCTTTCTGTTACAAATTGACGGATGTCGAAGACGCCGAGCGACCCGAAGCCGGGGCATGTCAATCTCAAAACCCTGGCTGAGCACCTGCAGCTCTCGCAGACCACGATCTCTCTGGTGCTGAACAACTCTCCGTCGGCCAAATCCATCCCGCACGAGACCCGCCAGCGCGTCCTTGAAGCCGCCGAGCGTCTCAACTATCGGCCCAACTACTTTGCCCGCTCTCTGCGCCAGAGCAAGAGCCTCAGCGTCGGCATCCTCGCCCCCGACCTGAGCGAAGGCTACTTCACCCGCGTCATGAGCGGCGTCGTCGAAGAGCTCACCCGGGCCCGCTACTTCTACTTCACGGCTTGCCACGACTGGCGCCCGGATCTGATGGAAGAATATCCGCGCATGCTTGTGGAGCGAGCTGTCGACGGCTTCTTATTGCTCAACACTCCGGCCGAGCTTGACGTGCCTGTACCCGTTGTCGCCATCTCCGCTCACGGCACCGAGCCCAACGTTACGCACATCGTTCTCGACCACGTAAAAGCCGTGGAAATGGCCCTCCGCCATCTCCATGAGCTCGGCCATCGCCGCATCGCCTTCATGCGCGGCCCCAAGGTCATTCCCGACTCTGAATTCCGCTGGGCCGGCGTCGAGCAGGCCGCGCAAAAGCTCAACCTCGAGCTCGATCCGCGCCTCGTCACTCGCATCGACTCCAGCAGTTGGAGCATGAAGACCGGCCACCATCCCATGTCGCCCGAGATCGGCTATGAGCCCATGAAGCAGCTCCTCGCCCGCACCCGCGCCTTCACGTCCATCTTCTGCTTCAATGACATCGCCGCCATCGGCGCCATCCGCGCCCTCAAGGAAGCGGGCCTCGACGTCCCCGGCGACGTCTCGGTCGTCGGCTTTGACGACATCCAGTCCGCGGCCTTCTACACGCCCAGCCTCACCACCGTGCGCCAGCCACTCAACGAGATGGGCAAGCGCGGCGCCCGCCTGCTGCTCGAGCGCATTGCCAATCCCACCGCCGTCGAGCTCATCGCTGAGGTCGTCATGCAACCCGAGCTGGTTGTCCGCGAATCCACCGGCGTCGCCCGCCCGTAGACGCACGGCTTTTATGGCGCCGCGTCACTTTACGACGATATCCGTAACCTTCCCGCCCACCAGCGTGATCCGCATATCGGAGTACATCTCGATCTCCTTGCTCCCAAGAACCACGACCTTCTGCGGCTGGCCCAGAATCGCCTGCACCTCATCGCGGGATTGGCCCAGCGTCACCGTCTTTGGCGGAGCCGGAGGTGGCGCGATCGGCGCCGGAGCCTGCACCGCTGGCGCCGCGGGAGCAGCAGCCGCAGGTGCCGCAGCCTGTTCGGCCTGCGCGGGAGGCGGCCCAACAGCAATCAGATCCGACATCGTCGCCATGAAGGCGTCCACTGTCGGCATCGGCTGCTTCTTGTCCACCGGAAACCAGATGTTGCCGATATAGCGCGTGTCGCCGTACGGATCGCTGGCAAAGGCAAGAAAAATCCCGTTGTCGCGCACCGCAAAGGCAGTGATCCAGAACTTCTCCCCTGCCACGAACTTGCGCTTCACCACATTCTCCGGGTTCAACTCCGGATCTTTGGCATGCAGAGCCGAATGCGCCGTCGCCCACGCCGCAAGAGGCAGAGAAAACTTCCCGTCCTTGTAGACGTAGTTCGGCGAAACGCCATCCTCCAGCGTCCACATCACGAGGCCGTCCTTCTTCAGCTCAATGATCGAGCCGGCCTTGGTAATCTCCCCGGTCTGCTTGTTTCCTGTCGTCAGCACAAAGGTGTCCGCCAGCTTGCGCTTCAGCATCTCCTTCGGATCTTTCAGAGCGGCTTCCGCAGCCGCCGCAGCCGCTGATCCCGGCGCCGGCACATCCGCCGTATCCGTCGGCGCATCTACCGTCACCACTTCCGCAAGCCGCCTCAGCATCTCGTCATCGGGAGCCGGCGCTTTCTTGTCAAAGGGAATCTCGATCTGCCCGTAGTACCGAACATCGTCATAGGGATCGCTGAAGATCTTCAGCACGATCCCCGACTTACCCGCCGACACGGCAGAGACCCAGATCTTCTCGCCGGTATCGAAGACCTTCTGAGGAATCTGCGCCGTCGGCAGCTCCGACTGCATGATTCCTTCCTCGATGCCCCACTTCCCCATCCCCGCCGAGAGCCGCCCGTCCTTGTAGCTATTGGTAATCGGCAACCTGGCCTGTGTGCTGCTCAGGTGCAGGCCATCCTTGTGCAGTACCAGGATCGATCCCGCCTTCACCACGTCATTGCCGTCGGCGCTGACCTTGGTCAGCGTGTAGAGCCCGTCCAGCTTCTTCTGCAGCTCAGGATGCAGATCCTGCCCCTGGGCCAAAGGCGCCAAAGATGCAAAACCCATGCACAACACGGCAAGCGAAATTCCAACGTTCATCCGCACGATTCCTCTCTCCGCCAAATTCGCTCCAACAAAGTTCGCACCAAATCGTTCCTGCAGTTCGGGTCGCTCGCGTTGCGGAAAGCCCTCTTTCATCCCAAAAACGGAGTGAAAAAGAACGGCGGCAAATCTGCAAATTCAGAGCGCCACGACTGCCTGTTAGGGGACTTCTGGGAGTATACAGCGGAAAGAGTTAGCAGACTTGCGCAAACTCGTTGAACTTTTCTTGAAACAGTGGCCAGCGCGATTGCTCTGCCCGATAACTCACTTTTCAAGGATCTGCAGATCCAGCGGAGCCTCCAGCAGCGCCGGCAACTGCGATATCTCCTTCAACGCCCGCTTCAGCGCCGATGTCCGGCACGGTTCCACGGTAATCACAAACGGCAGCCGATCCAGCGGGAACCCCGGCTTCTGCAGGATCGCGTTCAGGTTGATATTCTCCTTCGCCAGCGATCCCGCAATCGCCGCCACAATCCCCGGCCGGTCATTGACCATGAACCGGATGTAATGCGGCACTTCCAGCTCCGTGCTCACCTTCGCCGGCGTCGACGGAATCGAGATCCGGCACGAACCCTGCGCCAGTCCTACCAGGTCGCTCACCACGGCCACTGCCGTCGGATTGCCGCCCGCGCCGTGCCCGGAGAAGACTACGTCCCCGCCGTAGTGCCCGGTCGTGATCACCATGTTCTCCGTGCCCCGCGACCAGGCCAGCGGAGAAGCCAGCGGAATCAGCATCGGCCTCACCGTCGCCGCCAGCCGCGAATCCACACGCTCTGCCCGCGCCACCTGCCGGATCGTGCAACTCAGATCCCGCGCATACGCAAAGTCGATCGCCCCCACCTCCGTAATCGGCGAGGTCAGAATATCCTCCGGATGGATCTCGACGCGCAGCGCCAGCCGCATCAGGATCGCCAACTTCGCCCGCGCGTCATACCCAGCCACATCTTCCGTCGGGTCAGCCTCCGCATACCCCAGCTTCTGCGCCTCGGCCAGCACCTCGGCATAATCCGCGCCAGCCTCCATCTTGCTCAGGATGAAGTTGCACGTCCCGTTCAGAATCCCTTCGATGCGCTCCACGCGGTCGCCGGCCAGCCCATGCTCCAGCCCCGGGATCACCGGAATCCCGCCCGCCACAGCAGCCCCGTACAGCAGGTGCGCCCCCTTGGCCGCAGCCAGCGACTCCAGCTCCAGCCCGTGATACGCAATCAGCTTCTTGTTCGCCGTCACCACGCTTCGGCCTGCGACCAGCGCCTTGCGCACCCACGTTCCCGCAGGCTCCAACCCTCCAGCCAGCTCAATCACAATATCCGGCCCGCCAGACTCGGCATCCAGAACCGCATCCGCATCCTCGGTCCACGTCACCGAGCCAGGCACCCACGCCACGCGCTTCCGCGCCACGTCCCGGTTAAAGATGTGCGTCAGTTCCAGACCCGCGGGCGCAGACTCCACCAGAATGCGCGCCACCGATCGGCCCACCGTGCCGAATCCAAACAAGGCCACGCGCAGTGGGCGTGAAGAACCAGGCGTTGAAGCTGTCGAAGAAGCAGGAGCAGAGATCGTCGGCACAGAGGTCTTCCTTCTTTGAAATAGCTCACACAGCGGCCAATCCTGAATTGAAAAAGCGCTGTCGACTTTTTCCCGATGATACAAGAGCCTGACAAGTCCTCAGAGCATTGCAGTGTAGGATAAAGGCGAATGCGCCGGATTCTTTCCATTCTCGTCGCCATCGTTCTCGGATTGGGACCAGCGATCTCCGCTGTCCCGGCCCGTGCCATGGCTTCAGGCTGGACTGGACAGATCGACGAGGCGAAAATCCCGGCATGCTGCCGCCGCAACGGCAAGCACCACTGCGAGATGTCCGCGTTGCCCGCACCCCCCGGCGAAACGGCCATCGTCGCTCCCTCCGACTCCTGCCCCTGCGCACCCCGCGCCTTAGTCTCCATCGCTCCGGCCAGCGCCGCCCTCGCAGCCGCGCCGCAGCTCCGCGTCGAATTCCGCATCGCCCTTCGCACCACGCGGCCCAGCACCGTCGCCATCCTCACCCGCGAAGATCGCACCCGGCCCACACGCGGCCCTCCCTCCCTCCAGACCCTCTAGCTCCGCTTCCTTTCGAATCACAATCGCACCCGCTGGCATGCGCTATCGCGCATCCACCCATGCGTATTCAGCCATGCGCCCGCGCGCTCGACGCCGCGCATGCTCTCTATTCGGAGCCCTTTTGATGAACTTCCGCAAGATCTGCATTGCCAAGATTCCTATTGCCAAGATCCACATTGCCGTCTTTCTTTCTCTGTGCCTCTGCGCAACCGTCACTCCCCTCAAAGCCTCCGTCCTCTCTTCACTCCACGGCGTCGTCCATGACGCGCAGCACTTCCCGCTCCCCGGCGCCAGCGTCACTCTCCGCGCCGCTGACTCCGCCCTCGAGCTCCACACCCTCACCGCCAAAGACGGCAGCTTCGACCTCAACTCTGTCCCTCTCGGCACCTATCGCATTCGCGTGGAAGCTCAGGGATTCGCCGCCGCCGAGGACTCCATCACCCTCCTTGCAGGAACCCGCCCAGTCCTGCACTTCGCCCTCACTCCGGCCAACGTCAATACCACCGTCACCGTCAACGAATCCGCGGAATCTCCCGACACCGTCACCCCCGCCACCCTCATCTCCCGCCAGCAGATCGACGAAACCCCCGGAGCCAGCCGCACCCTCGGCAACGAGATGATCACCGACTACGTCCCCGGCTCCTACATGACGCACGACATGCTGCACATGCGCGGCGGCCATCAGACCAGCTGGCTCCTCGACGGCATCGCCATCCCCAACACCAAGATCGCCTCCAACGTCGGCCCGCAGATTGACCCCAAGGACATCGAGCAGCTTTAAGTCGATCGCGGCAGCTACGAGTCCCAGCTGGGCGACCGCACCTACGGCGTATTCAACGTCCTGCCTCGCAGTGGCTTCGAGCGCGACCGCCAGGCCGAGCTCGTTCTCTCCGGCGGCAACTTCGGCACCGGCGAAGCGCAACTCTCCTTCGGCGACCACACCAGCAAGACTGCCTGGTACGTCAGCGGCACCGGCTCACGCTCCAATTACGGCCTCGCACCGCCCGTCGCCACGCCGTATCACGACTCCACCAACTCGGAAAGCGGCTTCGCCTCCGTCATCCGCAACCAGACCCCGAAAGATCAATTACGCTTCAGCGGCCAATATCGCGAAGACTACTTCGACATCCCTTACGACCCCAGCACCACCGACTGGCAATACCAGTCCGGCTACTACAACTCCACCGGCCTGCGGGATGCGCAGCTTGAACGCGACGGCTTCGGCATCGCCAACTGGGTCCACACCCTCTCGCCCAAAGCCATGTTTGAAGTCGCGCCCTTCTATCACTTCAACGAAGCCAACTACGACAGCCTCGCCACCGATCAGCCCATATCCACCACCTGGCATCAGCGTTCCAACTACGTAGGCGCCCAGGGCGACGCACACCTTCAACTCGGCCCCAACAACTTGAGCGGCGGCCTCTACTCCTTCTACCAGGCAGAAGACGACCTCTACGGCCTCCAGGTCAACGACGGCTCAGCCCCCAACATCCCAAACACCCAGTCCAACGCCAACGCTGGCCTCGTCGAGTTCTATATCTCAGATCACCTGCGCGTAAACCGCTGGATTACCCTCCTCGGTGGCATGCGCTTCTCCATCTTCCACGCTGGCTTGAATGAGAGCGCAGCCTATCCACGCCTCGGCGCAACCGTCGAGATCCCCAGGCTCCACTGGGTCCTGCGCGGCTTCTATGGACACTTCTTCCAGCCCGCGCCCATCGAAACCGTCTCCAGCGACTTCCTCAACTACGTCACCGGCCAGTCCGGCCAAAACGCCTTCACTCCGCTGCCCTCCGAACGCGATGAGGAGCACCAGTTCGGCATCCAGATTCCCTACCGCGGCTGGATTCTCGACGTCGCCAACGTCAAGAACCGCGTCAACAACTTCCTCGACCACGCCAACGTCGGCGAATCCAACGTCTACTTCCCCATCGCCGTCGATGGCGCGCTCGTACGCGCCTGGGAGATGACTCTGCGCTCGCCGCAGATCGCCCGCGTCGGCCAGTTCCATCTCACCTACTCCAACCAGATCGCCGAGCAGCGCGGCAACGTCATCGGCGGCTTTACCTGCTCCATCCCCACCGATCCGGCCTGCAATCTCGGCCCCGATTACACACCCGTCGACCACGACCAGCGCAACACCCTCAACACCGGCTTCACCGCCAAGCTGCCCACCCACACCTGGTTCTCCACCAACGTCTACTACGGCTCCGGCTTCGTCAACGGCCTCGCCGGCGCAAATCAGGGCCCTTACAACGGCGCCTATCTGCCCGCCCACACCACCTTCGACATCTCCGCCGGCCACTCCATCGGCGAGAACTGGCGCATCGAAGGCAACATCCTCAATGTCACCAACCACCGCATCCTGCTCGACAACTCCATCACCATCGGCGGCTTCCACTACAACGATCCGCGCATGATCAGCGCCCAGCTCCGCTACCGCTTCCATTTCTAGCCAATCGGCCAGACAGATCGAACCAAGCGAACCGAAGAGCGGTCCATACTTCGACGTCATTAAATTTACTTGCAGCCACGCGCACACTCCTTGTATGGTTTGGGCGCGTGGCGGCACGGCATCCTTCCCCCGAAGCTACAGCCGAAGACCGCTATAGTTCTTCTTCCTGGAGGATCCTGTGTCCCTGTTCAAGCGTTCTTTGGCCGAGTGTTTCGGCACCTTCTGGCTCGTCTTTGCCGGCTGCGGCAGCGCCGTCATCACCGCCGGCTTCGCCAACCTCGGCATCGGCTTTACCGGCGTCGCTCTCGCCTTCGGACTCACCGTGCTCACCATGGCCTACGCCATTGGACACATCTCCGGCTGCCATCTCAATCCCGCGGTCACCGCCGGCCTCGTCGCCGGCAAGCGATTCCCCGCTAGCGAAGCGTTGCCCTACATCGTCGCCCAGGTCATCGGAGCCATTCTCGCCTCCGCGGTGCTCTTCTTCATCGCCAGCGGTAAAGCTACCTTCAGCCTCGCTGCCGGCTTCGCCTCCAATGGCTTCGGCGAACACTCTCCAGACCACTACACGTTAGCCGCCTGCATCACTTCGGAAGTCGTCCTCACCGCGTTCTTCCTCATCGTCATCATGGGAGCCACCGACGCCCGCGCCCCCAAAGGCTTCGCACCCATCGCCATCGGCTTCTGCCTCACGCTGATTCATCTCGTCGACATCCCCATCACCAACGCCTCCGTCAACCCCGCGCGCAGCACCGGCCCCGCCATCTTTGCCGGCGGCTGGGCCTTGAGCCAGCTCTGGCTCTTCTGGGTAGCCCCGCTCATCGGCGGCATCCTCGGCGCCCTGCTCTACCGAGGCTTGTTAAGCGAAAAGGTTGAAACAGCCTAGAAAGATCGAATCAGCATAGACGGCCCCGCACAAATTTCGCGGGAAGGTCGGGTCTTTCGGCATGCGGAAAGAGCTGGGTGCCCCAGGTCTCGCTTCTGAGACCTGGGTACGACCGGCATTCCGCCAAACCGGACAAGATGCGGCCGCAGCACCAGGCTGTTTCCCAAAACCCCTTGCGTCGATGCAAGCGCGTGCGTTGCGGCGCCACTGGGGGCGTTGGTCACAAACGCTCCTTTTCGAATGGCTCATCCCATCGGACTTGCCTGCAGTTTTGGTGCAATATGAATCGGGAGCGGGGCTAGCTCGTCGCAGCGCTATCGTTCAGAGGTGAAATCTTGCGGAGATGTTCTTCGTGAAGCTCGTGGTGAAGTTCATCGACCTTGACTCTGGCCCTATCCAAAGCCTTCTTCCCCGCAGCCGTAATCTTGTAGACCCTGCGACTGTGTCCTCCGACATTTTTGAGGACAGACTTCAAGAGGCCGCTGCGTTCCAGTCCATGCAGGAGGGGGTAGAGCGTGCCAGGACCGATGCGATACCCGTGATGAGACAGTTCCTTCATCATCGCAGAGCCGAAGACAGGCTCCTGGGACGCATGTAAGAGCACATGAATCCGTATCAATCCGAATAAGAGTTCCCGCTGTTGACTAGACACCCATCAAATATAACGCGGTCTTGACCAGAATCGAATCTCGATAGTGTACTATCGAATTCCGATATCAGGGTATGCGTGGGAAGGCAGAAACGCCGATGAGTTGTCGCCGTGATTGCTCAAGACTGATACTGTTTTTGCTTGTCATGCTGACCGGCTCTCGCCTGTGGGCACAAGGGCCTCCCTATCAAACCGACGATCCGGTGCCGGTCGACCTGCATCATTACGAGTTCTATATCTTCGGCAGCGTCGATGGCACAACGGCGGAGATCGACTCCACCGGACCGGCCTTCGAGTTCAACTGGGGTGCCATTCCTAGAGTGCAACTGCACGCCATCCTGCCGTGGGGAGGGGTATTTCCGTCGAACAATCCCGTTTACCTGCCCGGCGGAACGGGTCCGAGCGCCTTTGGCCTGACAGACACGGAACTGGGCGTGAAACTCGCCATCATCAAGGAGGGCAAGCTCGTTCCGCAAATCGGCACCTTCACCATGTTTGAATTGCCCACTGGAAGTTATGCCAAGGGCCTGGGTGTCGGAAAAGTCTGGTACAAGCTCCCGGTCTGGCTGCAGAAGAACTACGGCAAGTGGCTCGTCGATGGCGGCGGCGGTTATCAGGTAGTTCCGCAAGCCAGCTATCGAGATTTTCCGTATACCGGCTGGCTCGTCAAGCGGGAACTCAACGAGAGACTGGAACTGGGCGTGGAGTTATTTGCGCACGGGCGCGAAGGCTTTGCAGCGGCACAAACCGGACGCTCGGCGATGATCGACGTTGGCGGCTACTACCACTTCAAACGCAATCCCAACGAGCAGTTCTTGTTCTGCTACGGCCATTCGGTCGCCGGGCAGACGGAAAATTATGCGTACGCAGGCATGTATTGGACTTGGGGCGGAAAAGACGATAAGGGAAAAGACGACGACAAGAAGGACACGGCGGCGAACAACTGGATGCAGGGTCCAATGCGGGGTAACGGATTTCAATGACCTGTGGAGCGTGGCCACGGCAGGCGCGCCGCAGTTGAGGGGACCAGAGAATGGAAATTACCGCACGCAGCCTGTGGACTCTTATACACGGTATGGGATTCGGCGCTCTCTACTTGCTGGCTTGTTCCGGTGCGTTCATCGAGCTCTACCGATTCACAACATCGTCCACTCCGGTTGGCGAAACGGCCCGCCAAGAGAGGTTTTTAAAGGTTTACCTGGTCACGATGGTAGTCCTCGCGTGGACAGCCGTGTTGACTGGCACCTACGTGATCTACCCGTGGTATCGAGCGGTCCCTCCGCCGGGCACTCAGGATCTGGAGCTCTTTCCCCAACGTTTGTTGATGTCAAGCCCTTCCACCGCCGGATGGCATTCGCTGGGAATGGAATGGAAGGAACACATCGCGTGGTTTGCTCCAATCTCGATCACGATGGTCGCCTTCATCTTCTTCAGGTACGGCCGCGACCTCAAGAATCACAAGCAGCTTCGGACCGGCGTACTCGCCTTCGCTCTGGCCTCGTTTGTCTCAGCGGGCATTGCCGGATTCTTCGGTGCCATGCTGGACAAGTACGCGCCTGTGCAAGGCGGACAGACGATCCAACTGAGCAACGGGGTGGCTAAGTGATGACGTCAAACAGCACCGCACCCACCATCCCGAATGGCTCAGGCGCAGCCGCCATGCTGGCAGCCGCCATCAGCAGCTTGGTTCTCGCCGTCCTTGCCCTCGCCGGAGACAAATCGGCTTCCATCAAGAACACTCTCAACTTTTATAAGCCCACCGGCCCGCTCTCGGGTGTAACGACAGTCGCAATTGTCGTCTGGTTCCTGGCCTGGGGAGTCCTGGAATGGCGCTGGGGAAACCGAAGCGTCGCCATGAGGCGAATCAACCGCGTATCTCTTGCGTTGTTGATCCTCGGCATTCTGCTCACCTTTCCGCCAGTCGTGGATCTTCTATAGGCGTTCGCTGAGCAAACCTCGCATCTTCGCCGGCGATCTCTGATCCCTGTTCACGGAATCAGCACCAGCTTCCCCGTAGTCTTCCGCCCGGCAATGTCGATCTGCGCCTGCGCCGCCTCGGCCAGCGAATACGTATGCTCGCACCGAACCCTCAGCGTCCCGTACAGCACTCCGTTGAAGACCGCATTCGCCCTCTCCTCCAACTCCGCCCGCGTCGCAATGTAATCCTTCAGCGTCGGCCGCGTCACAAACAGCGAACCCCGCGTCGACAGCTGAATCAAATCAAACGGCGGCACCGCCCCACTCGACCCGCCAAAGAGCGCCAGCAGCCCGCGCGGCCGCAGGCAGTTCAGCGACTTCTCAAAGGTCGTCTTTCCCACGGAGTCGTACACCACGTCCACGCCGCGGCCATTGGTCAGCCGCTTGGTCTCGGCTTCAAAGTCCGCCTCGGTATATAGAATCACCTCATGCGCCCCTGCCGCACGCGCCAGCTCCGCCTTCTCATGCGTTGAAACCGTCGCAATCACTCGCGCGCCAATCGCCGACGCCATCTGCGTCAGCAGTAATCCAACACCGCCCGCCGCCGCATGCACCAGCGCTGTCTCGCCCGGCTCCAGCATCCAGGTCCCATAAGCCAGGTAATGCGCCGTCATCCCTTGCAGCAACACCGCGGCCGCAGTCTTCAGATCCAGCCCGCTTGGCACCTTCACCGTCATCGCTGCCGGCGTCAGCGCATACTCGGCATACGCGCCAATCGCCGCTGTCGTGGCCACGCGATCGCCCACCGCAAAGCCTTCCACGCCGGGTCCCACGCGCTCCACGGTGCCCGCACTCTCCTGCCCCGGCACCAGCGGCAACGGCGCCTTGTACCGCCCCTCGCGAACGTAGATATCGATAAAGTTCACGCCCGTCGCAGCCACGCGGATCAGCAACTGCCCAGGCCCCGGCTCCGGCACCGGAAGCTCCACCAGCTTCAGTACCTCAGGGCCGCCCGTCTCTTGTATCTGAATCGCCTTCATCGTCTCTTCCGCTCTAAAAAAGGATGAACTCCGCTGCGGCGCCTATAGAAGATTTGGATCCACTTTCTCGATACCATTCAATCTAGTACAACCCCGGCACCAATCGTTTCGTCTTCCCACTGTACTCGATATACTCCATGCCAAAGTGTTCTCGCAGTGCAATCTCCTCCACATGAATCCGGTAAAGCAGCATCGCCGTCGTCGGCACCGTAATCATCAGGAAGGCAATCCAGTTGCGCGTGTGCACGCCCGCCGCCAGAAACAGCAGTATCAGTCCCGAGTACGAAGGATGCCGCATCCACCGGTACAATCCTGTCGTCCGCACCCTCTGCGATGCCCGTATCGCCACATTCGAGCTGAAGGCACGTCCCAGCGACAACACCGCGCTCCAGCGTAACACCAGCCCCGCGACCAGCATCCCCAGAGCCACCAGCCGCAGCCATTGCGCATGCGCCAGATGCCCTACCTCTGACGCTTCAGCAAACCAGTTCCCCGCCGTCAGCGCGCCCACAATCACCACCCACAACAACAGAAGGGTGCCGCGATCGCGCACACTGCCGCCACCCTTCCGCGTGCGCGTGCCCACCGCGATCACGACCTCGGAAACCACCCACGTTATGTAGAGAACCTGCCAGACAGTTGAAAGAGACATCCGCTCTCCATGCCGTTCTCAAATCGTTGGCAATCTACGACGCAGGCGTCAGCCGCACCACCCACGCATAACTCCCCGGCAGGCTCGCCGGCAGCGTTACTTCCAGATCGTCCGCCTTCTGCACCCACTTCACCGGCGCATCGCTGCCCAACAGGTTCACCGTCGACCCGGCAGCCGCCTTCACATTGTGCAGCAGCACGGTGGAAGCAGCCGGCTTGCCCAGCAGGGTCGCATAGAGCTTGCCATCCTTCTGCGTAAACCGCAGTTCCACAGCCTTGCCGTCCGCAGTCACTTGGTTCGTCGTCCCATTCGCCCGCGTCCACGGCTTGGTTCCATAGATCGACTCGCCATTCTGCTTCAGCCACGCACCCAGCTTGTTGAGCCGATCCATCTGCACCGGAGGAATCGTCCCATCCGGCTCCGGGCCCACATCCAGCAGCAGATTGCCGTTCTTGCTCACAATATCCACCAGCAGCTCGATCAGCTCCTGCGGCGCAATCGTCTCCGCCTCGCCCTCGGCCCGGTTATATCCGAACGACCGGCCCAGCCCACGGCACTCTTCCCACTTCTTCTTGCTGATCTGGTCCAGCTTCGCGTACTCCGGGGACGTGAAATCCGAGTGCGCCACACCGAACCGGTCGTCGATCACCCCATCCGGCGTCGCGTTGTAATAATCCGCCATCACCTTCAGCGCATCGCCCGACTTCGGCCAGTCGATATCGTTCCATAGTACCGATGGATGGTATAGCTGAATCAGCTCCTCGATCTGCGCATCCGCATACTTCCCATACGCAGTCGACTGCGGCTTCACCGTGTCGTAGTCGTGGTTCTCGATAATCGGCCCGCGGTTAAACGTCCAGTCATACCCGCCCGAGTAGTAAAGCCCCATCTTCAGCCCATCGGCGCGCACCGCCTGCGTCAGCTCGCCGACGATATCCCGCTCCGCCTGCAACCCCGTCTGGTTGGGATTGGCCACCTTGCTTGGCCACAGCGTGAAGCCCTCATGATGCTTGCTCGTCAGCACCACATACCGCGCCCCGGCATCGCGAAAGATTGCCGCCATCTTCGCCGGATCCCACTTCTTCGTCTCCTTGTTGAACTCCGGCGTGAAGTCGTAGTAGTTATGGTTCGCCCCATAGTGCTCGCGGTCATACTCCTGCGTCGGAGAGCCCGGCACCCGCACTGTGTTGTAATACCACTCCGCATACGGGTCGTACTTGATGTAGTCATCGGAAGAAAAATCATGATCCGGATGCTTCAACGGAGCCCACGCCGGCACAGAATACAAGCCCCAGTGAATAAAGATGCCCAGCTTCGCATCGTCATACCACCCTGGCAAAGGATGCGTATCCAGCGAAGCAATCGTCGGCTCATAATGTTTGTCCTGCGCATACGCGGCAGTGGTGAGTGCAAACAACGAGACTGCGGCAAACGAGGCAACAACAGGCGTAAGGCAAGCCAAGACTTTCCGAGGCACGGCAACTCCCTTTGTTAGTGCAATGGATCACTGACACAATCGACACTCAGCTTACAAGACCAGACCTCGCACCCAGCAGATGAAAATGCCTCGGCTTACCAGGGCTTGTCATTCTGAGCGGAGCGAGGAATCTGCTTTTCTGCTTTTCTCGTTGCCATTCTCAAAGGGAATCTGTTGTCGCTTGCCCCTCCGCGCAACAAAAAGCCCGCTCCGAAGAGCGGGCTTTCCTTGCGTTACCTTACTTAAGCTTAGTTCCCCGAAAGCAGGCTCGGCTCTTCAGGAGCGCGCAGCCGAACCAGCCGGTCAATCGCATACGGCGCCCGATGGCTGCTCGTGTGGTAATGCCGCACCTGCAACTCACCCAGCAGCCCGATCGCCAGCATTTGAATGCCCGCCACAATCATCACCGCCGCCACCACAAACAGCGGCCCATGCTCGTCCATCACATTCTGGTGCGGATGAATCAGCTTGCTCACACCCAGAAAGAGCGAAAACAGGCAGCCCATCACAATGCCCAGCGCCCCAAATCCGCCAAAGAAGTGCAGCGGCCGGCTCATATGCTTCAGCAGAAACCGGATCGTCAGCAGATCGAAGAAAACCCGGAACGTTCTCCCGATCCCGTAATGGCTCTTGCCCCGCTCCCGCATCACGTTCTTGATCGGAATTTCGCAGATCGAAGCGCCATACCAGGCCGCCAGCGCCGGAATGAACCGGTGCATCTCGCCATACAGCGGGATATTGTGAATGATCTCGCGCCGGTACGCCTTGAAGGTCGTCCCGAAGTCGTGAATATCGACCTCAGACAGCTTCGCCATTAGCCAGTTCGCGCACCGCGAAGGAAACCGCCGCATCACAAAGTTGTCGATGCGCTCCTTGCGCCATCCCGAGACGACGTCGTATCCCTCTTCCAGCTTCTCGATGAAGGCAGGAATCTCGTTAGGATCGTGTTGCAGATCCCCGTCCATCGCAATGATGAACTCGCCCGAAGCATTGTCGAACCCCGCCGCCAGCGCCGAAGTCTGTCCAAAGTTCCGGCGCAGCTTCACCACCAGCACCCGGCTGTCTACTGCCGCAATCTCTTCCAGCAGCTTGTAGGTCCGGTCATTCGAGCCGTCGTCCACCAGGACCAGCTCAAAACTGTCGCCAACCTGCTCCATCACCGACTTCAGGCGCGCATACAGTTGGGTTACGTTCTCTTCTTCGTTGTGAAAAGGGACAACAATGGAATACTTCGGCATACTAACAGTATAGATGCGGCTCACCTTAAAAAGGCGTCAGAGGAAGTCTTTCCAGCAACAAGAAATCGTAAAGATCCCCTTCAAAAGATAAGTAAAACCTACTGACACAATGCTGTCAGCAGGGGTAGCGCAAGATCTCTTTCAAGCGTGACATATCACGCTGGGAGATTCCAATGACCGCCACCCTCGCCGAGCCCGCCGTAACAGAATCCACCCCCGCACCTACCCAATCCGCCGCCCCCGCCAAGTCCCGCCGCATCAACAACATGGTCTGGTTTGAAGTGCCCGTAACGGATCTCGACCGCGCCGTCCGCTTCTATGAAGCCGCCTTCGCCACGCAACTCCTCACCCATCCCAACTTCCCCGGCCTCGCCATGTTTCCCAAGATGAACGACGAAGCCGTCACCGGCGCCCTCATCCGGGCCGGCAACTCCAACGACTCCCACGAAAGCATGCCCTGCGCCGGCGGCACCACCGTCTACCTCAACTGCGACGGCGACCTCGACGGCGTCCTCTCCCGCGCCCTCGCCGCCGGCGGCACTCTCCTGCAGGAAGTAGCCCAGCTCCCCGGCAGCATGGGCTACATCGCCCAGTTCCGCGACCCGGACGGCAATCGGGTAGGCCTCCACGCTACTTTTTAGTCAACCTCCGCTGCTGGGTACCCCACGTCTCGCTTCTGAGATGTGGGAAGGCTAGCTCACTCAGCAACGAACCAGGGTGCCCCATCCTTGTCGCAGCCTCATCGCGACGAGGATGGGAGAGCACAAACTGGACCTCGTCGCTGTTTCCTGTTCTCTGTTTCCCTGCTCCCCGTTTTCTGTTCCAGTAGCATTCCATCATGCGCCGAGCCGACCGACTCTTCCGTATCGTCCAGTTTCTACGCGCCGGCCGCCTGCAGACCGCGCGCGGCCTGGCCGCCAAGCTCCAGGTCTCCGAGCGCACCGTCTATCGCGACGTCCAGGACCTGCAGCTCTCTGGCGTCCCTATCCTGGGCGAGGCCGGTGTCGGCTACACCCTTCGCCGTGACTACGACCTGCCGCCACTCATGTTTGATACCCGCGAAATCACCGCCCTCGTCCTCGGCAGCCGTATGGTCGCCGCCTGGGGAGACGCCGAGCTCGCCTCCGCCGCCAACGACGCCCTGCGCAAGATCGAAGCCGTCCTCACCCCGGCCCTGCGCGACCGCATCGACGCTGTTCCCCTCTACGCCCCAGGCTCCGGGCTCCACGGCGAAGCCGGCGCCCTCATCCGGCACAAGCTCGAACAACTCCGCCAGGCCATCGAAAATCCCAGCGTCATCGCCGTCGACTACGCCGACGCCAGCGGCGCCGCAACCCAGCGCCGTCTCCGTCCCGTCGCTCTCCACTTCTGGGGCAACGCCTGGACCGTCGTCGCCTGGTGCGAGCTGCGCGTTGACTTCCGCAGCTTCCGCGTCGACCGCTTCCGCACCCTCACCGTTCTCAACGAGCCCTTCATCCCCGAGCTCGGCAAACGCTACCAGGACTTCGTCGCCAAAGTCCGCCGCGAGCACCCCGAGTACTTCGAGCACAAAGGTCCTGACCGGCTCACCTTCGGCCAGGACTCGAACTGACCCACGCCTCCACAAAAATCCGCCTAAAAGAGAATCGGCAAGCGGAGTAGGATCCGCTTGCCGGTTGGGGGGAGGTTCATTTGGGGGGAGGGTTAAATTCGTATCGCGTTTAGCGCCAGTGTCCTTCCACCAGCACCCATCCGCCATGGCGATGCTCCCAGCGATGCGCAACCCAGTGTGCATGCGGACGAGGCGGACGATCCCAGCGGCCCGGAACCCAGACATACCGCGCGCCATCCCAGCGATGATAGCCGCCAACCCATTCATAACCAGGTCCTGGAATGGGTCCACGGGTTTCCACGATCGGCGCAGGCGGTCCAACCCGGACCACAACCTGTCCATAGGAAGCGGCAGGCGCAAGAGCAGCTGCGAGCAACAGGGAAAGTACTAATTTCTTCACGATTCTCTACTCCTCGTTAGTGAGTTTTGTTCCTGAGTCTTCATCCAGCACCGGCTTGCAGATGCTGGCCTTGTGTTTCTACAGCCTAGGAACGTCAAAGTCCAGCAATTAGTTGCGCTCGATTCAGCGAAGAGTTGTGAAAAAGTCTGTCGGTAACCACTTCGAACATAGCCATAACTTCGCCATCTTCACGCAGATTATCCCTTGCTGGCAGCCTCTTTCACAATCGTCTCCGCTGCCTTCCGGCACGCCGCCTCATCCACGTCATGATGCGTCACCACACGCACCGCCCGCGGCCCCGTCGCGCCAATCAACACGCCCTTTTTCTTGAGCCGGGCCACCAGATCAGCCGACTTCAATCGCTTCAACCCGATGATCAGAATGTTCGTCTGCACCGCTGCAAGATCAATCTCAAACTCAGGCGATCCAGCCAGCTCTTCCGCGATCATCCGCGCATGCGCATGATCCTCCGCCAGCCGCAGCGTCATCTTCTCCAGCGCAATCAACCCCGCCGCTGCCAGCACCCCCGCCTGCCGCATTCCGCCGCCCAGCGCCTTGCGATAGACGCGCGCCTCGGCAATCGCATCCTTGCTGCCCACCAGCATCGAGCCCACCGGCGCGCACAGCCCCTTCGACAAGCAGAACATCACCGTATCGAAGCCGCTCGTCAGCTTCCTGGCTGCCTTGAAAACATCGCCGCCCAGCGTCGTCGCCGCGTTAAAAATGCGCGCCCCATCCAGATGCACCGGCAGCCCGCGTTTCTTCGCGCCTGCCCATATCTCTTTCAACACCGGCAGCGGCGTCACCGTCCCGCCCGCAAGATTCGCCGTATTCTCAATCTCGATCAGCCCTGTAGCTGCGCGAAAGGTGCTCCCCTTGGCAAAGATCACCGGCTCAATCTGCGCCCACGTCAGAATGCCGCGTTCCGCCACCACCGGCCGTATCAGGCAGCCGGAAAAACTCGCCGCCGAAGCCATCTCCCAATCCAGAATGTGCGACCGCGACTCGCATACAATCTCCTGCCCCGGCCGCGTATGCAGACGAATCGCAATCTGGTTCCCCATCGTCCCCGTCGGCACAAAGACAGCCGCCTCGCGCCCCAGCAGCTCCGCCGCGCGCGCCTCCAGCCGATTCACCGTCGGGTCTTCGCCATACACATCGTCCCCAACCTCAGCAGCAGCCATCGCCGCCCGCATCTCCTGCGTCGGTTTGGTCAAAGTATCGCTACGCAAATCAATCGTCGTTCCAGACAAATCCGCCACACGCTTCTCCGCAATTCGAAATTGAATTTCACGCTATCGGTTACTGTTTGAGAGTTCTCTCACCGGCGCCAGCCCAAGAAACTCCGCAAAGACATCATTCGAAATCAGCCGCCCACGCGATGTAAGCCGCACGCGCCCATCCTCAACAGCAAGCAAGCCATCCGCGGCCAGCCGTTCCGCAACCAGGAGCGCAGGCGCAACCGCCTCATCCCCAAACTCCGCGCGCAACTCCGCAACAGCAGCCCCGGCATTGCGCCGCAACCCCAGAAACCATGCCTCTTCCAACTGCTGCACCGGCCCCAGCCACGCCGTCTCCATCGGCACACAGTCCTCGTTCATGTACTCAGCAAGATCGCTCGTCGTCGTCGTCCGCAGCACCATGCCATCGCCATCCCGCAACATCGAGCTCGCGTCCAGCCCCACGCCAAGATAAGGCCGCCTCTGCCAGTAGCGAAGATTATGCTTCGACGCACGTCCTTCCAACCCAAAGTTTGAAATCTCGTACTGCCGCAGCCCCGCCGCATCCAGCTCCGCCACAGCCTCTTCATACATCGCGGCAATCGCATCATCGTTTGGCACCAGGCCCGCGCCATACCGCGCACCGCCGCCAATCAGTTCCCGCCCCAGCCGCGACTCTTCATCGATCTCCAGCATGTACACACTGGCATGCGGCACGCCGCTTTCAAGCAGCACCGCAACCGATTCGCGCCACGAATCCCGCGTCTGTTCCGCAAGCCCCGCCAGCAGATCCACATTGAGATTCGCAATGCCCGCCGCACGCAGCCGCTTCAAATCTTCCAGCACCATTTCGCGGCTATGCAGCCGCCCGCTCAACTGCGCCTCGCGATCCACAAAGGACTGCACACCCAGCGAGACGCGATTCACGCCAACCGCAGCCATCGCCTCCAGCGCCGCATCCGAAATCTGCCCCGGCGCGGCTTCCATCGTGATCTCGGCATCCGCGTCCACATCGAAGCCATCACGAATCGCCGCAAAGATCGTCCGGAGATGCGCCGCACTCAGCAGCACCGGCGTCCCGCCGCCAAAGTAGATCGTGTCCACCCGCTCCGGCAAGACCGCGCTCATCCCGCCGGCCCACCTCCGCGCATCCTTCAGTTGCTCAACCAGCCGCGCAACATAACGGTCGTGATCACTGGCCGGAAAAACCCCCGAAGCAAAGTTGCAGTACGTACACTTCGACCGGCAGAACGGGACACTCAGGTAAAGCCCCAGCGCTTTGTCTCCAGAAATCGCCATCCCCTACTATCTTCGCACTGCCCGCAGGCTCAACCCACGTCGTCCGCGCTATCCAAAGCGCTGCAGCATGCGTCTCATCGCTGATTGCGATCGTCCCCGATGGCAGCTACCCTGATCGTCTCTCATCATGAGCCGTCTTCGAGCTTCTTCAACATGACACAGGCCGGCGCCGACAACCCGCTCTTCTCCCACGCGGAATCCCCGTCACCGCATCCCGCCCGCGCGCAAAGCCTCGCTCCAGCAGCCTCAACCCGGCAACGCGACCTGACCGAGTTCCTCGTCGCCTACCTTCTCATCGCCCTGGCACTCTGGACGCCGCTTCCCTGGCAGCGCTGGCTCTCACTCGTTGCTCTGGCCTGGGTCATCTTCGCTACCGCGCGATCCTTTGAAGGCTGGCAGGCCATGGGATTTCGCGTCACCCGCTTTTGGCGCTCCATCTGGGTCGTCGCCGCAACTCTCATCCTCGCTCTCGCCGCGGCACTGGTCGCCGCCCAGCTGCAAACACTGCACCCGCCGCCCGCTCCAATCCAATTCGCCCAGCGCTACTGGGCCTACACCATCTGGGCCTTCCTGCAGGAGTTCCTGCTTCTCAACTTCTTCCTGCCGCGCCTGCTGCGGCTCATTCGACGGCCCATCGTCGCCTTGTTCGCTACGGCCGCGCTCTTCGCCCTCACGCACCTGCCCAATCCAATCCTCGCGCCGCTTACGCTGCTCTGGGGATGCGCCGCCTGCCTGGTCTTTCTGCGCTACCGCAACATCTACGTTCCCGCCATCGGCCACGCTATCCTGGGCATCTGCGTAGCCGTCACCATTCCCGGCCCCATCGACCACAATATGCGCGTCGGCCTCGGCTACCTCACCTACGGCCATCATCATCGCCATGCCCCTACCGGAACCAGATCGACCATACCGTATCCACGGTAGCGTGCGTAATCGCCGAAGCACCCACCCGCCGCTGCGCCCGCCACGCGCGCCCATAGAAGATCCCCGCCAGCGCCGCCATCAGCACATACTGCCAGTTGAACCCCGTCGTCCGCTTGTTCCAGTGGGAAAGCCCAAAGACCACCGCCGTCACCGCCAGCGCAACCCAACGGCCCATCCGTCTCTCCAGCAGATTCTGCATCCATCCGCGAAAGAACATCTCCTCCGGCACCGCAATCAGAAAAAACGTGAAGAGATACGCCTCACCCAGCTGCAGCGGCGAAGGCCACAGCCCATGCCAGTGCAGAAATCCCAGCCCCAACCCCAGCGCCACGGCAATCGGCGCATACAACACAAACTCCCGCAGTCCAATGCCCACATCGCGCCATCGCAGCCGCAGATCGAACCCCGCTCCATCGAGCCTTCTCACCCAAAGAAAGGCATAGATCCCCGCATCCAGCAGCAGCACCTTGCCAAAGACCGCCAGATGCTCAGGCCACGCCGGCTCAAACCAGCGCAAATCCACCGCCAATCCCAGCAGAACCAGCACCAGCACGTTGAGCCAGTCCTGCGTGGCTCCTTCACCCAGCCCGGCCCCCAGATCCACCACCGCAGCCAGCGCCACAGGCAGCAGCGCATACAGCCCCAGCCATCCCCAGCGAAAGCTATGCGCAGAGAGCGAAACCAGCAGATAGGGCAAACACAGAAGTGCCGGAGCCACCAGCCTCATCCACCGCGGCAGCCCCGCCACCCATCCCGCAGCTCGCTCCGGAAAGAACGCAGCCGCAAGATACGGAAGCATCGCCAGCAGCCCTGCCGCGACCAGGAACGGCGTAACCATGCAGCGATTGTAAGAGCAGCCCTTGCAGGAGCAGCCATGGTCAGTCCCATCCGCACGCAGCCAACCAACACACGCGGAAAAGCACTACGCCGGCTTCGAGAACCACCGCACGCCGTAAGCGATCGGCAGCCCCATCACCACCATATGCACCAGCAGCCCCACAATCAGATCATGCAGCTCATACGGACCCCTCGCATGCAGCGCCGAGAGCGGCAGCACCACCAGGCTCATCACCAGATGCAAACCCATCCCGTAAGCCAGCCCGCAGACCAGCGGATACTCCCTCAGGAACGGTAGCCTTCGGCTCGACGCATAGTAAAAAGCAGCGAACGAGAAACAAATGAAGAAGTGCAGAAGCACGCCCAGCAGCCACATTGCTGCTCCCGGATGCACCGCCCGCGGCCCCACCAATCCAGCGGCGATCGAGTACGGAACGTCCCACCCAAACAGCACGCAGGCCTGCGTCAGGTCCAGCGTCCCCCCAATCAGCCCACCCACGCCAATCGCGATCAGAGCGCCCCGGTTTCTCGCTCCCTCAAATCCTCCCCGCTCAAATCTGGACTTCTCAGCCGCTGATTGCTTCAGCGCAGCTTGCTCAAGCGTGGCCTGCTCAAACGCAGCTTGCTTCAATGCCGCTTGTTTCAACGTAGGTTCGTTCAACGTAGATTGCCCCATGGAATTCGTAGCCGAATCCTGCATCGTCGCTCTCCTTTTGCCTGGTTATCCCTGCCGATTTGCTGTCACCCGGCCGCCGAGCCGGCATCCACCCCAACGCCAATCCCGGATGCGGAACTCAGCCGCCGATCTCATTGCTTGCCGACTTGCACGCAGCAGTTGTTACCCTAGGCAAACAGGTTTCGAAAGTCCTGAACCGGGCCTGAAACACTCTGAATTGTTCTGAAAGCTCATCCGAAGCTCATCTTCTTTCGAAAGTTCATCTATGGACCGTCCAGCGACGACTCTGCTCCGCATCGGCGACTGGTGCGTCGACCCAGCCTCGGGTCAGATCGCGCGCAACGGCCAGACCGCACGCCTTGAAACGCGCACGCTGAGCCTTCTGCTCTGCCTCGCCGAGCATCCCGGGCAGGTCGTCAGCATTGACACCCTGCTCGATCACGCCTGGCCCGGCATCGCCGTGAGCCCCGACTCCGTCTACCAGGCAGTCACCTCTCTGCGCCGCGTCCTCGGCGACGACCCCAAGCAGCCCGCCTACATCGCCACCGTCCCGCGTCTCGGCTACCGCATGGTCGCGCCGGTCAGCCCTTGGGCAGAGACGATAGAAACGAGGGAGACGAACGACACGACAGATTTGACTAACGCGACAGACGCATTCGCCGCCATCCCAGCATCTCCGCCGATAGCCGCCAGCGAATCCGCAGCACCGACCTCCGTCCACAAACAGGCCGTCAAACCGACTCCCGGCACCCTCTGGGCCATCGCCGCAGCTATTTGCCTCGCCCTCGTCGCCGCCTGGATCTTCTACGGCCAGATCGCCAAAGTTCACGCCCCAACAGCATCCGCGCCATCTCCATTCCCGCAAAACTCCGTCGGCGTCCTTCCCTTCCTCGATCTCACCCACGCAATGTCCGAAGAGCCCTTTGCCGACGGCATGACCGAAGAGCTCATCGACAAGCTCAGCAAGATCCCCGGCCTGCGCGTCCCCTCCCCAACCGCCTCGTTCTACTTCAAGAACAAACAGCTCCCCGTCTCCGAGATCGCCAGGGAGCTGGGCGTCACCTTTGTGATCGATGGCAGCGTGCGCCGATCCGGCTCCAGGGTGCGCGTCGCCGCCCGCCTCATGCGCGCCGAGAATGGATATGTGGTCTGGTCTGAAACCTACGACCGGCTCTTCGACGACCGCCTCATGATCCAGGACGAGATCGCCGGCAAAGCCGCCAACGCGCTCAAGGCCTCCATCGAAGCCGCACCGCGATAACCCGGCAACTCATTCGAACAGCCGCCAGCTCAAATCACCGCCGCTGTGGCGCCGGCTCCCACGACGAGTGTTCCGGAAATCCAACGTAGTCCACGCGGATTGCCCCTACGCCCGTTGGATGCGGACCCAAAGCGTTCAGCGCCAGCCCGCATTTCTCGCAGGTAATCTGCAGCGCCTCATCCTCAAGCCACTTCAGGCTCAGCGGACCGCAGCGCGTCGGCTTGATCACCACTTCCGCATCGGGAAAATCCTGCCCGTTGTCGTAATGCGGAGCATCGCCGCCTCGATCGAGCAGCACATAGGTGGTCGGCGCGTCGTCCACGTGCCCATCGATAAAGGATTCGCGCAGCACAACCGTCGCCCGCCACGTGTGGCTCGGATTCACCGCCCACGCGATCACCGTATCCTGGCGCTGATTGCCCCTGCACCCCGCTCCAAGCCCACAGAGCGCCGCCAGCAAAATCACCTTCCAGCTTCTCATCGCGAACAACTCAGAACTGCAGCGCAAAACTATAGCGCACTGCCCCCAGGCTCACCACGGTACCTCCGGTCATGCCCGCGCATGGCAACAACCCTAGGTCGCGATCAGCTCATGCGTCCGGATCTCATGCCTGCGCACCGTCAGCCGCTCCACCAGGTCCGTCTTCACCGCATACCCGCGCCCCGGCGTATCCGGAATCACAATCTCGCCCTCGGAGGAAACCGTCACCTCCGGCTCGATGATGTCCTCGGCCCAATATCGCTTCGAAGCCGAAACATCCCCCGGCAGCGAGTAATTCTCCAGCGTCGAAAGCGCGATATTGTGCGACCGCCCAATCCCCGACTCCAGCATCCCTCCGCACCACACCGGAACCCCGCGCTCCATCGCCGCATTGTGCACGGCGATCGCCTCCGAGAAGCCGCCCACGCGCCCCAGCTTGATGTTGATGATCCGGCACGACTCCATCTCAATCGCCGCCAGCGCATCTCTCCGGTTGCGGATCGATTCATCCAGGCAGATCGCCGTCTGCAGCCGCTTCTGCAAGATCGAGTGGTAATAGAAATCGTCGTACCAGAGCGGCTGCTCCACCATCAGCAGATTGAAATTATCAAAGCTCGCTAGGTGGTCCGCATCCTTCAGCCGGTAGGCCGAGTTCGCATCGCAGCTCAGCGCAATCTCCGGAAAGCGGTCCCGCACCTTCTCAAAGACCTCGACATCCCATCCCGGCTTGCACTTCAGCTTGATGCGCTTGTATCCAGCCGCAACCTCGCGCGCCACGACCTCTACCGTCTCCGCAATCGACGGCTGAATCCCGATCGAAACGCCGCAGACAATCGACTCCCGCACCCCGCCCAGCAACTGGCTCAGCGAAATCCCCTTACGCTGCGCCTCCAGGTCCCAGATCGCGTTCTCCAGCGTCGCCTTCGCCATCCGGTTGCCGCGCACCAGGTTGAGAATTCGCGGCACTTCGCCGCCGTTCTCCGGAGCGGCTGCGGCCAGCATCGGCCCAAGCTCATCCACAATCACATTCCAGCACGAGTCCACCGACTCCTCGGAAAAGTGTGGATGCTCGCCCGCCGTACACTCGCCCCAGCCCACCAGGCCTTCGGAATGAATCTCGGCCAGTACCACCCGGCGGTCCTTGGTCACGCCAAAGCTGGTCTGGAAAGGCCGCAGCAGGGGCAAGTTTAGCTCGCGCAGGAAAATTGCTTCAATTTGCATAGGAATTCAGTCCTGACGGTCAAGATTCGTAGAGCCCGTGTATGGGAAATTGCGTCCGCGTATGGGAATTGCGTCTGATCGTTGGATTCACGACTGCAAGCTGGGGATCCGAAGAGACTCAGAACCAATCCCGGTCTGTTCGGCCGGCTCGTCCCAACGTCCCAGGTAATAAATGCCATCTCCGTTGTCGTTGCGCGCAAACGACACCACCGCCAGCCCGCGCGCAAATGCTTCCTGAAACTGTTCTCGATTTTCGGCTTCTAC
>Ga0206974_1061_pt1 | contig 26377 bp, 21 predicted proteins | sample Alteio_BWOrgHeat_84_FD_152920 | JGI IMG/M metagenome (GOLD analysis project Ga0206974, IMG submission 152920) | Enriched cells from forest soil in Barre Woods Harvard Forest LTER site, Petersham, Massachusetts, United States -... | ecosystem: Environmental > Terrestrial > Soil > Temperate forest >... | reverse complement strand
GCGCCTGCGCCGGGATTTCGAAGAGCAATTCAATTCGACGGTCGTAGCGCACCGCAGCGGCGCAGACAAAGACGATCCGAATGCACAGCCGCATGTGGTTAAGCAGGTAGCGCCCGGCGACCAGGTACGCATCAAGAGCATGAACAAGGTCGGCCAGGTGACGCGCCAGATCGAGCGCGATCTCTACGAAGTCGCCCTCGGCGCGCTGAAGATGCGCATCAAGCGCGACGATATCGCGGAAGTTGTCACGGCGGCAAAGAGCGAAGCCGGGACGCGAGAGACTCCGCTAAGTGCAGCCTCTCGCCAGAAGGGCGTGCGCGTCTCGGTGACCAGCAGCGCCTCTGACTCAATGAAGACGGAGATCAACCTGATCGGCTACACGGTAGACGAGGCAACGACCGAACTGGAGCGCTATCTCGATCAGGCTTTTCTCTCCGGGCTGCCGCGCGTGCGCGTGATCCATGGAACGGGCATGGGCGTGCTGCGCCGGGCGCTGCGCGAGTACCTGCGCAAGCATCCCCATGTCGCCGGAATCGAAGAACCGTCGCAGCTGGAAGGCGGCGCAGGAGCGACAACGGTCGAGCTGCGCCAGTAGAAAAGAGCTGCGTCAGTAGGGTTGCTGCGCATTCTGCGCAAGCGGCAGAAAGAGACTGAAAACGGTGCCGTGACGATGCGGAGCCTGGCTGCTGCGCGCGGAGAGCTGGCCTTGATGACGCTGCACGATCTCGGCCGAAATCCAAAGACCAAGGCCGGTCCCGTTCAACTCCTTGGTCGTGAAAAAAGGCTCGAAGACACGGGCACGCGTATCCTCAGACATACCTGCGCCATTGTCCGCCACTGTGATGCGGACGCCGCGGCGGCCGGTAGCTTGATCAACCGCATCATGGGCACGGAAAACGATCTGACCGCCTTCGCGAATGGCGTCAATGGCATTGGCGATGAGGTTGCTCAGAACCTGCCGGATCTCGCCCTCCAGGCACTCGAACTCCGCCTCAGTTTTGAGCTCGACTTTGACAGTGACCTGGGCATTGGCCAGGCGGCGCCGAAAGAGCTCGACGACCGGAGTGATGACCTGTTCGGCTGTTACCAGGGACGGTTTCACAGCCTGACGATAGAAGCGAAGCGTCTGGGTCGCAATCTCGGAGACGCGCGCCAACTCAGACTGGGCAAGCTGCACATACTCTCGAGTCGGCGAGGATAGATTGTCAGCCGTCGCGATGAGATAGAGTAGGTTGGTCACCGCCTCCAGCGGATTGTTGATCTCGTGCGAGATGGAGGTCGCCATCCGGCCGGCCGCGGCAAGCTTCTCGCTCTGGATAAGTGCCTGCTCAGCTTTCTTCTGTTGCGTGATCTCCAGGGATGCCGCTGAAATCGCCTGCACAGTGCCATCCGGCGCGCGCACCGGCGAGTAATTGACGGTCCAGTAGCGGTGTTCTCCGGGATGGCTGATGAGCTCGCCCTCGAGCGGGTAATTGACAACCGGAGTGCCGGCGGCAACCTGTTCGAAGAGCTGCTTGAGGCCGGGAATCGGAGCCATCTCCGTAAGCGTGCGGCCAACCACCTCTTCCGGCTTCAGACCAAAGAAGGCAGCCTGGCGCTCGTTCAGGCGCAGATACCGAAAGTCAGCGAGATCGAAGAGAGCAAGGCCAATCGGCGCCGTGCGATAGACGGTCTCGATCTCGGCCGCCTGCCGCTCTGCTTCTTCACTCTTGCGCCGCTGCTCTTCAGCGTCGTGGCGCTGCCGAGTGATATTGCGATAGTGCACGGCTATGCCACTGGGAACCGGCGTAGTTCGCAGTCCAATCCACACCTCGAATGGTTGGTGATAGAACTCATGCTGAAGTGAGATCCGCTGCTCCATGGACTGACGATAGATTGCCTCCTGCGTCGTGCCGACCGTCTCCGGATATAACTCCCAGTGGCTGGGACCATTGATGTGATGCGGCTCGATGCGGCTGATACGCCGCGCGGCGTTATTGGCGTAGACGATCCGCCATTCCTGATCGAGCAGGATCAGGCCATCCTCCATCTGATCCATAAGCTCAAAGAGGGAGGATGAAATCTCTGGATTTCTGGAAATATGTGCAAAAGAGGACATTTAGTCTGCCGGTCGCCGCCCGAGGCTCAAGCGCATCTTAGCTGCCGTCTTGCCGCTGCGTCGAGTAGCGCGAGCAGAATAGAACACTCTTTCGGACGATTTCGTCAGCCATCAGTGAGCCACTATGACAAATACTTACGGAAGCCTTAGTTCGCGGCGCGCGAAGAGCTGGAATTCGATCGGATAGGTTTCCGCGTGACTCAGCCAGGAAGCGCGCACAATGTCCACGCGGCACCAGCGTCGAAAGAGGCAGATCCACCACTCGGCGTGCGGCGAGACACGATTATCCGGGAACGCGAGCTTGAGGTTGATGTAAACAGTGGCCATAAAGTCCAGCAGCGAGTTGGCGAACTGCAGCGCGAAGACATCCACACCAGGCTGCGCCTGCGCAGAGAGCCATACACGAGGCTGAACGCCTGGCGTCGGATCGTTCATGGCAGCTTCAAGGCCGGCAAGTTCCGGTCGCTCGCGTAGCTCTTTCAGCAGGCCCTCATACTGCTTGAGATGCTCGCTGAGATGGGCTTCCATCTCCGGTGTACGCGGATACCAGATGGCGTTCATACGCTTGAAGATCTCGTCGAGCGGCTCGCCGGTCGGTGACTCCGCCTGCGACTCGTAGCGAATCTTCCCCGGGGCAAGCGCCGGCTGAATCGCAGTCATAGCCACGTGGTGGCCCAGCCGGCGATAAGCTTCAAACTGCGTCCCCGTAAACCATTGGTTGAGGGTCGAATCCTGCGGAAAAGAAGGATGCGCCAGTTGGTAGGTCAGCAGGTCAGGCGGCTCGTCGCCAACCAGCGAAGACTTCAGGTAAACGATCACGCCGGTGTACAGATCCTGGGGCTGATGTTCCATGCACGTGCAATCGGTTCCCCAATCGTCAGAGACGTCCTTGTGATCTTCCAGTGGAGGGGGATAAGTGATGGTGCCGACAACACAATGGGCCTGACTGTAACCCGTCTTTTCGTCGACACGCAGAGGGCGCAAATCAAGATCGATCTCGGCGCCGAAGTCGGATCGGCACTTGGTGATGGCGGCGCCCATTCCCCCAAAGGAAGAACCGGGATCTTCCTCGGCGTCACAGACAACGATGAATCGGCAGCGGCGGCGCACCAGTTCATAGAGCCCCATGTTCTCGAAGTGACCACCGTCGCTGAGGTTCACGAATGTAGAGCCGTCGTTGACCATGCCGAACAGCTCCTTGAGCAGATAGCCCAGGGCAAGCCATGGAGTTGTGCGGCCATTGCTGGCGCGCCAGGCGTTCATCTTGCGTGTATTGGTGATCCACCAGCCCAGGCGAACATTGAAGAAGGTCATGAGGAAGGCAAGGATGGGGTTGCTGTTATATCCCATGCTCGGATTCACAGCCGCGCCAGAGATGGCCACTGCGGTGTCCAGATGAATGCCGCCTTTGGGATAGGCGTAGCACTCGGTGGGCACAAATCCGTTGTAGCTGACATGCTTGCGCGCACGGCCGTCCGTCCATGAGACGGAGTAGCCGGAGTAGAGCGGTGTGAAAGCGAAGCTGGTTCCCTTCCTCTCCTGTGTGGCAAGATCTTCGCCGGTGGTGAGGTTAAGCGTAGCGCAGAAGATGGGAAAAGGCCCGTCATAGCTGCCCTTCTTCTCCTGCTTGTTGAACCTGTCTGGGAGCAGATCGGAGACGGCCGGTAGCAAGGCCTCACCACGATGATTCGGTACACCACTGAGCCGGCTGCGGCGGTCGAAGCCGGTGAAGGGATCAGGTTGGCGGTTAGGCGTAGTCGCGGCGATATAACACCGGGTAAGGCGGTTGCGGTAGAAGAGCTGCATCGAAAACTCGTTGATGTCGATGCGCCATCCGAAGAGGGCGGCAATACCGAGGGCAGCCAGTGCCACAACCGCGTCCACCATCCAATACGGCGCAGCGGCGAGAGCCCTCGCACTTCCGCTCAGGTCCGTCACCCCGAATGGCCATAAAGAAACGCCCTTCCAGGACTCGGCATCGATGAGTACCGTCAGGTTCGCGTAGAGTAAGTCGACACCCCACGCGGCAAACGATGAGATGGTCAGCAACAGCCCCAGAATCGTGATGGGAGCCGCAATGACGGCAAGCAGGTCCATCGTTTTGAGCCCCAGGAATGCGCCTTCCGTAGGCTTGCCGTCGGACTTGCCGCTCCACCCGGTGAGGATGGTGGTGAGGTGAGAGACAGCAAAAGTAGCCAGCGCCGTGTAGCGGAAGCCCGGGCCAAGATGCACCAGTCGATAGCCCACATACGGACCGAGAAGAGAAATGCCAACAAGGCCGGACCAGACCAGGGCATAAAGCGTGGCCCAGGCACGCAGGCGAGCCATCCACTCGCGCTGAATGTCTTTGTAGTTGCGGCCAAGCAAGCCGATCGAGAGCTCGATGGCAATATAGGGCACGCTCAGCAGCAGGCCGGGCAGCAGCGTAAGCTCAAGCCGCCACGGGTCAATGGGCATGTTCCCGCCGAGTGCCGGGCAGTGGGCAGGACAACCAAGAGCAGGGGATGCGTGAGAGCTTGCGCCGCCGAGCGTGCTAAGCCAACCAGCGAGGGCCACAGCAGCCGGGCGGCCGGCGTGGACGATACCGTAACCAACCGCGCAGGCTATTGCGGAGGCAACAACTCCGATACCGCAGAACGCAGCCACAGCGAACACATGCTTCCACCATCTGGCATCGGGATGCAGGATTTGGAAGGAGTCCATGGCGCCGCCGGCGAAGATCACGAGCATGGTGATGGCCAGCACCCAGAGTGCGAAGACGATGGCGTCTACGCGGTGGGCCTGGTGGCTTTCCAGCATGCGCAGCCAGCAGATCGTCCACAGCGACAGGGCAAGCCACGGCACCATGATCCGCCACTGCACATCGGCGTTGCCGAGCAGGTGCTGCTTGCGAAACCCGGCTTCGGAGCGAGGATTGCGCATGCCGCGCTGGCGATGAAGGTTGAGGCCGAGTTGCCAGAGAGACCAGCCGGCGATGGCCAGTGCCGCCACTTCAACCCACAGCCGCGTGACACCGCGAAAGGCCCAGGGGATGGCGGCGCACCACTCCGGCGCCGGAGCGAGCAGATGCACCAGCAGGAAGACGAAGCTGAGCGCGGCCATAATCGGAATCTGGTTGAGGATGGTGTTGCGGAACCAGATCGCGATCATCGTCCACGTATCGGTAGAAAAGATTCCACGCGCCGGCGTCAGATAGCTGGCGTAGCGCGTGAGCCATTTGATCGGCTCCGGCGCGCGCGGCAGGCAACCGGGCTCTGCCTGAGGTATCAGCTCCTCGATGACCCCGGAAAGGCCAGAGGGATGGCGCAGGATCCATGCGGCAAGAAACTCATGAATGTAACCGCCGCCGGAAACGGATGAGAGGTAGTCGAGATGCGGCAGCAGACCCAGCTGCGCCAGTCCTTGAACGATGCCGAGATTGAATGTGGCGCTGCGAATGCCGCCGCCGGAGAAGCAGACGCCCAGGAGGCCCTTTCGTGCCGCGACCTTGTAGATATCCTCGTCCGTCTCGCTCCAGTCAACCCTGGCATGCAGTTCCTGCTCCAGCAGCCATTTGCTCGGCGTGAAGTGAGTGTGGACGGCGGCGGCATGCTGCAGCTTGGGGTTCTCCGGCAGCTTGCTGCTCAGCTCAGCGAATGTATACAGCTTGCCGAGCAATAGAACGCGCTCGGGGAATGCCTTGTCCAGGACGGCATCGACGCTGATGTCCTTCGTGCCCATGAAGTGCCGGCGCGCCATGCGGCCGAGCAGCACTTCGTCGCCGGCCATGGCCTCACGCAGCCCGTCCTTGTCGTACGTCTGGGTCGTATCGGCTGGCTCTGCGGAGTCCTCATTCGTCTCGCGCTCGTCGTTCACTCGCACAGTCGTCGGAAAGACAAGCTGTGCCAACCGGTCGCAATAGCTGCGATTCGGAGCCAGGTCTTCCGGATGCTTTGGCTTTCTGTTCATTCCGGCTTGCTCCCCAGGCGGGCCTCTTGATGCAAATGTCCGTGGCGCCTCTTTGCGCCGCGTCATACCGGCTCCCAACAGAGCGGTCCGCCACGCTTCTCTTTTTGTCGTGCTGTCGATTTAAACCATCTTTGCGCCGCGTGTCCAGAAAATCCTGAACCGCGCACCTGTGCCCAACCGCATCCCCTCCCGGCCAAGCATGGAACAGACCCGTCCGCGCCAGCTCGATGCTATGGTGAAAATAGAGCTTCATGCGCTTCACCGCCGATACCGCAAATTTCGCGGCAAAGTCCGCGAAAGCTCTCGCCAAACAGGCTCTACCTCGCCGCAACCCTCATGGAAACTGCCTACATTGCCCTCGGCTCGAATCTGCCCAGCCCGGCGGGAACTCCCACCCAGACGCTGGATGCTGCGCTGGCGCGGCTGTCGGAGTTGGGTCAGGTAACGGCCCACTCGCGCTACTACCAGACCGAACCGGTAGGCTACGCCGACCAGCCGCCGTTCCTCAATGCCGTCGCAGCCCTTGAGACGGAGTTGTTACCAGAAACGCTTCTGGAACGTCTCCTGGAGATAGAACGCAGCCTCGGGCGCGATCGAAGCCACGGCATTCCCAACGGACCACGCACTCTGGACCTGGATCTATTGCTGTACGGAGAACAGGTGATCGCGACTCCCCGTCTCCAGGTGCCGCATCCGCGCATGACCGAACGGGGTTTTGTACTGATTCCTCTGGCTGAAATCGCTCCCGGGCTTATTCATCCGCTGGCCAACAGATCCATGAAAGAATTGCTGCAGGACTTGCGCAAAGCATAAGAGGTCTCTTGATGATGTATGGATTTGCTGCCTCCAATCCGGCACTGCGCACGCGCCTGCCCAAAGTGCTGGCATGGTCCCTGACGCGGTCGCTAAAGTGCTCCGCGCTAGTGGCGCTTGCCGCCATGGCCGCTTCTGCCGCGGGAGCGCAAACGCAGGCAGCCGGCACCATTGCCGACAGCCAGGGAGCCCCGATCGCAAATGCGCGCCTCCGTTCGCTGACCGGTACGCTGCTGGCCACCGCGGATAGCGCGGGTCACATCGCCTATGCCTGCCCGGCAGCAGCGCAGGTCCAGGCTACATCGTGCACCGTAGTCGTCGAAGCCGATGGCTTCGCTGCCAGGCAGATCGCCTGGCAGCCAGGGGCGATCATTACGCTCCAGCCCGCATCGGTGGCGCAACAGGTTTCCGTGACCGCGTTCCGAACCCCAATCGGCGACCTGGAGAGCCCGGCCAACACCCGCACCCTGTCCAACGCCGACCTGCGGGAATCCGCAAGCATTACCCTAGACGGTCAGCTCCGCGAGGCTGCGGGCGTGGAGACCTTTCGCCGCTCCAGTTCGCTCGTCGCCAACCCCTCCTCGCAGGGAATCAGCCTGCGTGGCCTGGGTTCGACCTCGGCAAGCCGCACGCTCGTCACCGAGGACGATATTCCGCTCAACGACGCCTTTGCCGGGTGGATTCACTGGGAAGAACTGCCCGAGCTCTCCATCCGGTCGGTCGAACTGGTGCGCGGCGGGGCCAGCGACCTCTATGGCTCCTCGGCAATCGGCGGCGTGATCAATGTCATGCCGTTTGCCCCCACAAAGGATGAATTCGAGCTGAAATCCAGCTACGGCAGCGAGAACACCTACCAGAACGACCTGCTTTTCTCCGCCCGGAAAGGCCATCTTGGCGCGCTGGCCACCGGCGGCGTTCTCGGCACCGATGGCTACATCCTGACTACGCCCGATCAGCGCGGCCTGATCGATATCCCGTCGAACGTGCACGCACAGAACGGCCTCTTCCTGGTGGATCGCCAGCAGGGGAATCTGCGCGTCTTCGCCCGCGCCAGCAGCCTCAATGAGGCGCGCAACAACGGCACGCCGGTGCAGACCAACGGCACGCGGCTCTGGCGCTACGCGGTGGGCAGCGACTGGACCCCAGACAACGGCGGCCATCTCGTCTTTCGCGCCTACGGCGGAACAGAACACTATCGCCAGACCTTTTCGACCATCGGCGCCGGACGCAACTCCGAGGTGCTGAACCGCTTTGCCAAGACGCCGGATAACGAGCTCGGCGCAGCGCTGCACTGGAGTCAGCCCATCCTGACTCACGCCTTCGGGCCCGGTCTGCTCCTGCTGGTCGGCGCCGATACGCACGATGTCCGTGCCGATGACCAGGAAGAGGTGATCAAGGCCGGTGTGCAGTCCCGCGTGAACCAATCCGATCGGCAACGCCAGACCGGCGCCTACGGCGAGCTGATGATGACCAAGGAAGGCTGGACCGTATCGCTTTCCGGACGCTTCGATTGGTTCTCGAACTTCGATGGCACTTCCTGGGCGACCGGCGCTCCAGTCGGCCTTCCCCAGTTTTCCGAACAGGTCTTCGATCCCCGGCTCGGTGTCTCTCGCAAGATCGGCCAGCACTTTGCTTTGACCGGAACCGGTTTCCGCGCCTATCGCGCGCCGACAGCCAATGAGCTCTACCGCTCCACGCAGGTGGGCAGCTTGCTGACGCTGCCCAATAACAATCTCCGCAGCGAGCGCGCGACCGGCTGGGAAGCCGGAGTAGCCATGCAGCAGCGCTGGGGCACCATGCGCACCAGCTACTTCTGGACGCGCGTCGACCGGCCGATCACCGCATTGACCACCAATCCCAACTCCAACCCGATTCTGCTGATGCGCGAAAATCTTGGCCAGATCGAGAGCCGCGGCGTCTCCGTCGACTTCGAGTTCCAGCCGCAAAAGCCGGAATGGCGCTGGATGACCTTCACCACCGGCTACCAGCACACCAACGCGACCGTGACGCAGTACGCACAGCAGCCGCAACTGGTCGGCAACTGGATTCCGCAGGTCGCACACAACACGGGAACTGCGCAGCTCCGCGGCTACCACCCCAAGCTGGGCACGCTCAGCATCCAGACGCGGCTCAGCGGCCATCAATTCGACGACGACGCCAACACCTACCTGCTGCACAGCTACTTCCGCATCGATGCCTACGCCTCGCATGATTTCGGTCGCCGCATCGAACTCTTCGCCTCCGGCGAAAATCTGCTCGACCGCAGCATCGAAGTGGGCCGCACACCGACGCTGACGCTGGGAACGCCGCAGATCGCCCGCGCGGGATTTCTCTTCAAGCTGAGTCCGGGCGCACGCTGATCCCGTTCCACCCAGAATCGACTTGGCAGGATCGACTTACTTGCGCTTCTCCCAGCGCTCTTCGCGGCGGTCGTCCCGGTAAAAGATGCCCGTGACGTGGCCTTGTGCATCGTGCTCAAAGGTCAGCCGGGTCGCACTGCCAGTGGGGTAAAAGAAGGTGCTCGTGCTCTCCGCCTGGATCTCCATCACATCGCCTTGCGCGTTCTTGAGAAAAAGCTGCTCACCCTGCCTCTGAATGGTCGCGGCGAGGACATTGCTGGCGTCGCGGTACTCGCCCACATAGGTGTCCATCAGCGACGCCGGCAGTTTCAGCGCAGGCGGATGGAGCGGCACCATCGCCTTGTCGGCAAGCGGTCCCAGGCGCTCGTTCTGGCTGAGACGGTGCGACAGCAGCCAGCGCGGCAACTCTGGCTCGTTGTAAGCGCGCGTCCAGGCGTCATGATGCAGTCCCTGGTACTCCCAGAAGCGCACATGCCCCTGCTCGGCTTTGAGCGCGTCGAACATCACATCGCTCTGGCGCGGAATCACGACCGTATCCTCGCTGCCGTGAAAGAGCCAGACCGGAGTGCGGCCGACTTTGCGCGCGTATTCGCCAGGGAGCGTTGAAACTTCATGCCAGCGATCGGGCGCATAGCTCCAGAAGATTCCGGTGGCCACCAAAGCGATAGCCGCCCAGTGTTGCGGATACTGCCTGGCCAGCTCCCAGGCTCCGTATCCACCTAAGGACATGCCACTGAGATAGATGCGATCCCGGTCCGCGCGAAACTCCCGCACCTCCTGCTCCAGCGCGGCCATCGCCATCTGCAGCATATCGGGATCGGTCCAGAAGTGATGCAGCGGGCACTGCGGCATCACCACGATAAAGGGCCAGCGCTCCGGGTGGTCGCGCAGTTCCTGCGGCAACCCAACCTGGGTCTGCCACATGCCCTCGCTGCCGCGTTCCCCGCGTCCATGCAGAAAGAGGACCACCGGTGGCTTGTCCGTCTTGTCGCCTGGCTGCCAGCGGTGAAAGTCCTCAGGCAGGTAGATCTGAAAGCGGTAGGAGACGCCCTGCACCAGGACGGTTCGGTTGAGAAAGCCGGTTTCCTGTACAGGCGGCGCGGTAGCTGACGCCGATTTGTGCGCGGCCGCCGCCCATGCATGACCGCAGACAAACGCGATCAGCAGCGAGAAGACTGCCGGGGTAATCCATTTCCTGCCGGCCCGGCCGGATGTGCGCATAAACTCATACAACCACAGTCTCAGGGCCGAGACAAAGCCCTTTATAGACCCTCGGCTGAAAAGCTTGGCTTTTCGAAACAGCCGTGGGCGGTTAAGCCGGCATCCGTCTGAACGAGCCCGCATGCCGGCAAAGAATGCGCATGCCTCTTATTCAGTGGTGCTTACCAGGCAGAAGAAGGCGCCCTGCGGATCGTTTCCTTGAACAATCCATTGCCCGCCCGGGACCTGCATCGGCCCGTTCACAATCTTGCCACCGCCAGCTTCAATGCGCGTAACGGCAGCCCTGATGCCGTCGACATTGAAGTAGTAGCTCCAGAACGGCGCAGGAAGACTGGGAGGTTTGGTCATCATGCCACCTGAAGATACGCCGTTAATGTCAAAGAGTTGATAGATGCCCATCGGACCCATATCGTGGCCTTCGCCCTTGGTCCAGCCGAAGAGACCAGAGTAAAAGTCAAAGGCCGAGGCGCCGTCTGCCGCCATCAGCTCATGCCAGCCGATAGTTCCCGCAGTTCCCGGAGCAGGACGTGGCGGAGTCGGCATCTTTGGGTTGCCGGTGAAGAGCATAAACGGAGCACCCTGCGCATCGATCATGACGGCGAAGCGCAGCATATCAGGAACGTCGATCGGCCCTTTATGGAGCTTGCCGCCGGCTGCAACAACACGCTTGACGTATTCGTCGGTGTCCGGAACATGGATGTAGCCGATCCAGGCCGGCATCGGGCCGGCATCCTCGGGCAGCCCCATCATGCCGGCAATGCCGGTCTCGCCGATGTTGAAGGTGGTATAAGGCATCGGGCCGCCGCCCATCTCACGGGGGGTCCAGCCGACCACGTCGGCATAAAACTTTCCAGCGGCTTGCGTATCGGTGGTCATCAGCTCATACCAGCCAAAGCTGCATACGGGTGCGGACATAAAAAGGCTCCTTTTTGATCACATTGCAGGACGAAATTGACTCGCTCCGTTGATATCAACATAATCAAACCAGTGTCAACCGTCCCCGACATTAATTTTCCGGACGTCCCTTTCACGACCACGTTGCTGGTCCGGGATACCTGCCTCTGCCTGCATGTGCAGCGGGCCGCGCGAACACTGGCTCGGCGCTTCGACGAGGCGCTTAAGCCCGCCGGGCTCACCAACGGACAATTTTCGCTGCTGATGAGCCTGAACCGGCCCAATCTTCCCGGCATTCCGCCGGCGACAATGAGCTCCGTCTCGCAGCTGCTGGGCATGGATCGAACGACTCTGACCGCCTCCGTGAAGACATTGGCCGCGCGAAGCCTCCTGGAGATTCACGCCGACCCCCGCGACCGGCGTGTACGGCATCTGCGCCTGACGCCGGCTGGCCGGGAAACCCTGGCGCGAGCCGTGCCCATCTGGACCGCAACCCACGCGGAGGTGGAGCAAGGCCTGAAGTCGCCGGACACACTACGCGCCGAGCTTTGCACGCTGGCCGGTCAGTCCGATGTGCCCTGTGCCCCTCCTGCCACATCGGCAACCAGCGCGATCGCAAAACCGTCGTAGCCCTTGGCTCCAACCGTCTGCAACGCCGTGGGGATGAGCCGCGGATCGGCAGCCATCTCCGCGAACATCGTCCTGGTCCCAATCACATTGCGATCGGTGCTTTCCGGATTAGCCACTTCCCCGTCCCGCACCACGTTGTCGCAGATCAACAGCGTTCCAGGATGCGCCAGCTTCATCGCCCAGGCCAGGTAAACGGCATTGTTGGGCTTGTCGGCATCGATGAAGATCAGGTCGAATGGCGCTTCGCCCTCCAGAACCATGCGCTCCAGCGAGTCCGCCGCCGGACCCAGGCGCAACTCGACCGTCTTCGAGAGACCCGCGCGAGCCAGGTTGGCGCGAGCCACTGCGGCATGGTGCGGATCGAATTCAAGAGTAATCAGCGTGCCGTCAGCAGGCAGCGCGCGGGCCATCCAGATGGTGCTGTAAGCCCCTAGCGTGCCAATCTCGAGAACACGCCGAGCGCCGATGATTCGCACCAGCAATTGCAGGAAACGGCCTTGCGTCGCTGTTACGTCGATGGCCGGCAGCCCCGCTGCCGCGTTCGCTTCGAGCGTGGCTTCGAGCACCGCATCCGGGGCAAAAAGGGTCGTGTGCAAGTATCGGTCTACGTCAGTCCAGCGTTGGTCAGTCATGCGCTCGATGGTAAACAATCGTGTCAAGAATGAGGAATCGGCTGCAAAGCGCCTGCTCCGGTGTCTATACAGGCAGGTATCTTTGCAAATGTCCTTATTGAGGGAGACCATGCGCATGCGCTCCATGATCACGACCGGCCTGCTGGCCGCACTCGCCGCCGCAGCAACGGCACAGCAGACGCCATCCACACAAGCCGGAACCCACCTCACTATCTACAACGACGATTTCGCGGTAGCACGCACCACCGTGCCGCTCAATCTCCATACCGGCCTGAACGACGTGCTGACCACCTCCGTGACCAGCCATCTGGAACCGGATTCCGTCGTCCTGCGCGACCCCTCGACGCATAATCCCATCCCAGTACTCGAGCAGAACTACGACGCCGGCGTCGTCAACCAGAAGTGGCTGCTGGAAAAGTATGAGGGCAAGACAATCGACTTTGAAGTACAGCCCACCCGCACTGTCGAATCGAATGGTGAGAGCAAGACTGTGCCGGAGACAATCGTGCAGGGGCGCATCATTCGCGCCGGAGACCAGCCGCTGATTGAGGTCAACGGCAAGATGCAGTTCCGTCTCCCCGGCACCCCACTCTTCCCTGTCGAGACAGACGGACTCCTGTTGAAACCCACGCTCAGTTGGCGAATCGACGCCAAACAGGAAGCAAAGATTCCGGCAGAGCTCGATTACATCACCCACGGCCTGCAATGGCACGCCACCTACAACGTCATCGTTCCGCAGAATTCGGACACCACAGCGCAGGAGGCGGCCGACCTGCTCGGCTGGGTGACCATCGAAAACACCTCGGGCGCTGAGTTTCCTCAAGCGACGATCGAGCTGATGGCCGGCGACGTGGCCAAGATTCGCGATAAGGTCGTCCGGCCCAGAGCGATGCTAATGGCAACAGCGGGTGCCGCCGTTGCCCAAGCTCCCGCGGTTACGCAGCAAGCCTTCGACGAGTACCACCTCTACGACCTGCACCGCACCATGACCCTGCGCAACGGAGAGACCAAGCAGGTGCAATTCATCGACGCCGCCAACGTCACCGTGCAGCGCACCTACGAGTTCGAGGGCACGTCATCAATGGGTGAGCTCTACCCCGGCTACCACAATGACCAGCCCGCATTCGGCATCGGTGCTGACACCCATGTCGCGGTGCGCGAGCAGTTCAAGAACAGCACTGCAAATCACCTCGGCATGCCTCTGCCCGCCGGACGCATGCGCGTCTACCGCCGAGACGCCAACGGTGCTGTACAGTTCGTCGGCGAGAGCACCATCCCCCACACACCTGCCGAGCAGCAGGTCGAGCTGACCACCGGACACGCCTTCGACGTAACCGCCAGGCAGCGGCAAACCGACTTCAAGACCAACCAGAACGGCCACACCATCGACGAAAGCTTCGAGGTCCATCTCGCCAATCAAAAGGCGCAGCCCGTGACCATACACGTCCTTGAGAACCTGAACCGCAGCCAGAACTGGGAGATCACGGCAAAATCCAGCGACTTCACCAAGCGCGGCAGCGGGACTGTAGATTTTCCAGTAACAGTGCCGTCAAAGGGCGAAGCAACGCTCACCTACTCCGTGCACTATACCTGGTAGGGCACTGCGTGCAGCCGCTCTTTGGAGGATGGCCATCCCCCTTCAGCGCAGCCGCGAGCGCACATCCTCACGCACAAGATAGAGGAAGAAGACAAGATTGAGAGCGCCCTGCACCGCGCCGGGAGCCTGCTTCTCCAGAAAGAAGAGCCAGAGGTTGTAGCTCATCAGCAGAAAGACGGCTGCCAGCGTCAGCGCCCATGCCCAGCGGAACATGCGCAGCAATCCAAAGCTGGCCGTGATGAAGAGCGGCGCCACAATCAGGAAGATCTTCGGCACATGACCGCCGATAGCCCCAAAGGTAATCACGGCGGCTAGAACCAGCATGTATAGGCTGATGGCAATCACGCCCGGCAGCGGAATCTTCGAGGTCTCCGCCCCAGCCTTGGCCGGATCGAGTTTGCCCGGATCAAGCTTGGCCGGATCGAGAGGCACCTTAACCGTCAGCGGATTCTCTTGCGTGTCAGCCGATTTGATTTCGTCGCTCATAAGGTATGCAGATAAGCCATCAAGGGGCCCAGTTCGTCATCGGGGACGTCCACCGGCTGCATCATCCCGCGTCCGTGCTGGATCGTCGCCAGAATACGCTCATCCGTTGGCGGAGCCCCGGAAGGCATCGCCTTGATCTTGGTAAGCGCCTGCAGGCCAGGTCCCTTCTTGCCGTGAGTCGTTGTGGGGTAGTGGCAGCGCCCACAGTAGTTGGAAAAAACCTGCTCGCCGGCGCGCTCTTCAGGAGTCAATTGTGCCTCCGGCTTCGAAGGCGGCAGAGACCGGCAGCCGGCGAGAAGAATCATGGCCACGCTCGCAGACGCCAATGCGATCCAAACATTCCTGTTTCCTCTGAAGTGCATTGCCAGCAAGCGAGAATTCATCTCTTCTGATGATAAAGGGCCGGTCGCTGCCCGAGTCTCAGAGCCCAGGTCTCAGAAGAGCGGGCCTCATTCCGCGGCAGCAATCACTTCGCAGATCCTGTCCATCGCGTGAATCTCAGCATCGCTGCCGGGCAGGTGGCCATTGACCAGGATCGAAAACGCCAGCGTTCGGCCGCTCTTTGCCTCCAGATAACCGGAAAGCGCATTCACCTCATTGAGCGTGCCCGTCTTGGCAAAGAGCTTCCCTTTCAGCGGCGAACTCTTGAACCGGCCACTTAATGTGCCGTCGACCCCGGCGATTGGAAACGTCGCTTTCCACGCCGCTCCCCAGCTCTGCTTTGCGGCATAAGTGAGTAGCGTGGTGTAAGCACGCGGAGCAATGAGATCGTTGGCGCTCATCCCCGAGCCGTCATAGAAGAAGAAGTCGTCAGCCACGACGCCTGCGGTGAGCAGAAACTGGCGCACGACGCGCGCACCGGCAGCGATGCTGCCCGGTTCCGGGCCTCGCAACTCAGCAGAGCTCTGGCCCGGCATTGGCTGGCTTTTGCTCGAAAGGATTCGCCCCAGCAGCCGTTCCGTCAACTCCGCGTGAAGATTCTGGCTGATCTTGTTCGTGAGAGTCAGGTCTTCCATCATCGGAACCGAGATATGCGAGGCCAGGATCCGGCGTCCCTCAGGCGGCGCGGCGACGGTGGTGAGAGCGCTGGGAATCAGCGCTTCCGGCATGGCTTGCAGCTCATGGTATTCACCCGTCTCCGTCGAAAAACGGTGACGGGCATGGGATGTCCCGGAAACCGTGATGCCGCGCGCCGCAAGCAACGCCATCAGCGAACGTGCTGCATACTCAGCCGGATCATCGATAGCCAGCGAGGCATGAAAGCCCTCAGGCGGCATCGTGCCCCACACGCGGATCACGCGAGAGCCAAGAGCGCGGTCAAGCCCAGGGCTGGCGTGGCTTCCAGCCAGGGCCGGCGTCATGCTGCCCTCGAGCGTGTACCAGGGAGTATCCGGCGTCCACTGCGAAGCTTGGCTAGGCAAGACTTGTCCCGTCGAAACCTGTACCACCGGGCCCGGAGACGCCGTTGCGGAGACTGCTGGAGCTTGTGTCCCGGCTGCGGCTCCCGGAGGTACGAGCCTGAGCACGACGACATTGTCGTTGATCGTCAGTGCTGAGATGGGAGCGCCATAGCTCCAGTCGAGATCGTCCCAGCTCCATCCGGTCCCATAGCGCTCATCCACAAAGAAGGTGTCGTCGCCCACAATGTCCCCGTCGATGCTGCGAATGCCGTCGCGGACAAGCTGATCGGCAAGCTCTTCCAGCGCGGCCAGAGGCCTTGGCGGCGTGGCTGGCGCGGACGTTGCGCCCTCCGGATTTTTTCCCTCCGGCTTTCGACCATAGGGATAACTTCGCGCGCTGATCGTCGGGTCGCCCGCACCCAGCAGCACAAGGTCACCATGGAGCTGCCCATTGGCGTCGACAGAACCAGCCGTCGCCAGCGTCGTCGTCCACGTAAGCTTGTCAACAGGCAGCAGAGCAAAGGCAGCGGCGGTAGTCGGCAACTTGGCATTCGAGGCAGGCGTAAAGAGCTCAGCGTCATCGAGGCCATAGAGCCGCTGGCCATCCAGTCGCGTGACGCTGATGCCAAAGTGCGCGTGGACCAGCGCCGGATCGTCGAGGACAGCGCGAATGCGCGCCGCCAGTTGCGCGTCCTGCTTAAGCTCCGTCTTTGCAGCGGCAGCATTCCCGCGCTTCGCAGCCGCGCGCACTACACTCTGCGCATGACCGTGTATCGCAGAAACCGCGCACAGCGCAGTCGCAAGCAGGGTCAGATGTGAAACCTGGGAATAACGCAGCCTCGGCATGAACCGAGTTTAGTAGATCGCCTTTGCTGGATCGCTTTTAGTGGATAAAGTTCAGGCTCTCAGTAGCTACTTCGCCGTGATCTTGGCGCGGATCCAGAGCGTGCCAAAGACGCAGAAAGCAACAATCCACACCACAATGGCCGCAGGAAGACCGACCCAACGATAGCTGTCGGCGTAATTCACGGTGTGATGGAAGCCCTGATTCCAGATCAGCAGGCTGAAGATCGAAAGCGTTGTCACCAGAAAGAAGGTGAAAAAGCCCGAAGCCAACGCCAGCAGTAGGCTTAAGAAGAATCCAAAACCTTCCAGCGGAAAACCTAAAAAAGACCGGCCGCTCTGCCTGGGACCGTCGTGGGCCAATCTGGCGCTAGTCATCTCGCATTCTCCTCGCTTTTCACAGCCGGAACTGCCGGCACGGCGTGCAGGAAGCACCCGCCAGATTTAGTATAAGGAGTCGTGTCTAATTCCGTTCAAACCGAATCCCGCCCGGACGAAGCTGCCGGCAGCTCTGCACTCTCTTCTGCGGTTTGCCCGGCAGACAAAGTCGTAGCCACAGCAACCGTTGCCGACGCGTCCCAGGGCCTTCATTACGCCACATGGGGTGAAACGCGCGTTCCCGCCGCAGATCTTGAGCGCCTGGTCGGCGCGGTGCCGCGCACTCTGGCCCCGGCGCTGGTCAAGCGCTGCTACTACTTCGTACCGCTGGTCATTGCGGAAAACGAGGCTGTAGTTGCCGCCCCAACCTACACCGTGGATCAGGGTGACCGCGCGGTCTGCCATCGCAACGTCTCCGTGGGCGGAGTGGACGCTGTCTTCATCTCCACACGGCTGGTCGAAGACCGCTTCGGGCTCGCCTTTGAGTTCTTCATCAACGTGGCGCACAACTTTGTGGAAGCTGCAGGCGTGCCGGAGAGTTTTGCTGCGCTGGCATGGTCGCAGGCGCAAGCCAACGCGAAGGGCGAAACCAGCCAGGACGCCTGGGAGACGCGTCGTCGCGCTCTCGATTCCATGGCCCCGGCTACCGATGATAAAGGCAAGACAGTCCCCGCCCGCGGCGTCGACGAACGCGCGCGCAAAAATTACGAGGAGTCCGCCTTTTCCGACGCGCTTGCCATCTACATGCTCTCGCTCTCGCTGGACTTTGAGTATTACGACCTGCGCGAGCGCGAGTATCCGCTGCTCGCCGCGCCCGCGCTTGCGGAACGCCTGCGTCATGTCGCCGCGCTCTTCCCCGCCAACGAAGGCTACGAGTTCCAGATTCTCTATCGCAGCCGGCGCTAGCCACACAGGCGAGCCGGCGAATCGTCCAGCCCCATCCGCACATCTAGAGTCAAGAGCATAAGGACAGAGAGCAGAACGATCGCGTACAGCTCCATGTCTCATGAGGCGGATGGTTGATGGCAAAGAACATTGCACTGATTGCAGGATCTACAGGCATCGTTGGCCTTAACCTCGCCAACCATCTCGCTTCCCAATCCAGCTGGACCGTCTACGGCCTCGCGCGCAAACCCTCCGCTGCGGACAAGATCCACCCCATCGCCGCCGACCTGTTGCAGCCCGAAAATCTGCGCACAGCCCTCAGCGATCTACACCCCACGCATATCTTCTTCACCTCGTGGCTACGCCAACCCACTGAAGCGGAAAACATCCGCGTCAACCGAGCCATGGTGCGCAACCTTCTCAACGCAGTTTCCGCGGCAAAGTCTGTCCGGCACGTGGCGCTGGTCACTGGCCTCAAGCACTACCTTGGCCCCTTTGAGGCTTACGGCAAAGGCGCGCTGCCAGCCACGCCGTTTCGTGAAGAGCAACCGCGCCTGGACCTCGAAAACTTCTACTACGCACAGGAAGACGAGGTCTACGAAGCCGCGGCGCGCGATGGCTTTACCTGGAGCATTCACCGACCGCACACCATCATCGGCTATGCGGTCGGCAACGCCATGAATATGGGCGTAACCCTCGCCGTCTACGCAACCATCTGCCGCGAAACCGGCAAGCCGTTCCTCTTTCCCGGCTCATCCACGCAGTGGAACAGCCTCACCGACATGACCGATGCGCGCCTGCTTGCCCGCCATCTGCAATGGGCCGCAACCACACCGGCAGCGCAGAACCATGCCTTCAATGTTGTGAATGGCGACGTTTTCCGTTGGAGCTGGATGTGGAGCCGCCTGGCGTCCTGGTTCGAAGTCAGCCCCGCGCCGTTGTCCGGCGAAGGCATTCCGCTCGAGCAGCAACTGGCCGACTCCGCACCCGTCTGGCGGCAGATCGCAGCCGAATACAACCTCGTAGAACCGGACCTCAACAAGCTGATCTCAGCCTGGCACACCGATGCCGACCTTGGCCGCCCAATCGAAGTGGTGACCGACATGAGCAAGAGCCGGCGCCTCGGCTTCCTCGACTATCAACCGACAGAAGAGAGCTTCTACGCTCTCTTCACCCGCTTGCGTGCCGAGCGCCTTATCCCGTAAAACGCAGGTTCCGTCGCGAATGCAGACTGCCTACGCGGAATGCAGCCAACAGCCTACGCGCTGTAAACCACGCGTCCTTCGCTGATCGTCCAGCGAACCTTCCCCAGCATCGTCCAGCCATCGAACGGCGTGTTCTTCGACTTTGACTTCGAGTCCTTGGCCTGAAACGCCCACTCAGCGCCAGGATCGAAGATCACCACGTCAGCAACACTGCCCGCGACGAGCGTCCCGCGCCCGGCAAAGCCCAGCAGTCCGGCAGGCTGCGCCGTCAGCAGCCGAATCACACGGCTCAGGGGCATCTTCCACTCCTGATGCAGCCAGCGCAGGCTCAGCCCCAGCGCAGTTTCAAGCCCGGTGATGCCGTTGGGCGCGCGCTCAAACTCCACCAGCTTTTCATGCGCGGCGTGCGGAGCGTGATCCGTAGCAATCGCATCCACCGTGCCGTCAAAGAGTCCCTCGATCATCGCATTGCGATCTTCCGCCGAACGGAGCGGCGGGTTCATCTTCGCATTCGTGTCGTACGCTCCAACATGCTCTTCCGTCAGCAGAAAGTGATGCGGAGCAACCTCGCAGGTCACGCGAAGACCGTCGCGCTTCGCCTGCCGCACCGCCTCGACAGCACGCGCCGTCGAAGTATGCGCGACATGCAAATGAGGCACAGCTTTCGTAGAACGGGCCAGCTCCGTAAGCAGCCGGATATCGCGCTCCACCAAACCGTATTCCGCCTCGGGCGGCATGCCGCGCAGGCCCAGACGAAACGCCGTCGGCCCGGCGTTCATGCTGCAGCCGCCGGTCATGCGCGTATCTTCCGCATGCTGAATCACCGAGAGGCCTTCGAGGGTTGCCGCGCGCAGAACCTGGCGCATGATCTCATCATGCAGGATGGGGTGCCCGTCATCCGTAACCGCGACAGCTCCGGCAGCCTTGAGCGCCGCGTAATCGTTGAGGACTTCGCCTCGAAGGTCGTGTGTTGCCGCGCCGATAGGAAAGACGCGCACCGACGCGCCACGCTCCGGCGCCTGCATCCAGCGAGTAATCTCCGGCGTGTCATTCGTCGGCGTGGTGTTGGGCATTGCGGCTACAGCCGTAAATCCTCCTGCAGCCGCCGCTGCAGTGCCGGTAGCAATCGTCTCTTTGTGCCCCTGCCCAGGCTCACGCAGATGCACATGAATGTCGATCAGACCGGGAGCGACGATAAGCCCGGAAGCATCGATAACCTCCGCCTCAGGACCCGTCACAGAAGCCCCAGGCGCGGATACCTCGGCAACCCGCCCATCGCGAAGCAGCAGATCCATAGGCGCGTCCACGCCGCTCGCGGGATCCATCAGATGGCCGTTACGGATGAGGGTAGTCTTCATGCGGGCCGCCCTTCGCCATGCGGAGTCAACCCGCGCAAGGTCAGCGCGCGCAAAACCAGCGCCATCCGAATCGCGACGCCGTGGTGCACCTGCTCGAGGATCAGCGACTGCGGCCCGTCGGCAACCTCTCCAGTCAGCTCAAGACCACGCACGATCGGCCCCGGATGCATTACCGACGCCTGTGGCGCGCACGCAGCTAGCCGCGCTTCTGTCAGCTGATAGCCGCTCTTGTACTCCTCCAGATCAAGATGCAGCCCAGCCAGCCGTTCTGCCTGGATGCGCAGCATCATCACCACCTGAGCCTGTCGCATCGCATGTTCAAGGTCGCGTTCGACCTCAATCCCAGGCCCGGCCTCTGCCGCAACCTCCGGCAGCAGCTTCTCCGGCCCACAGAGGATCACGCGCGCGCCAAGCCGCGGCAGCAGCAGCATATTGCTGCGCGCCACGCGGCTGTGCAGAATATCGCCGGTAACGACGACCGTAACGCCGGCAAGAGTCTCCGCGTTCACGCCCTCGACCCCAGGCCTCAGATGGCGCATCATGGTGCGCAGGTCAAGCAGCGCCTGCGAAGGATGCTCATGCATCCCGTCCCCCGCATTGAGCACCGGCAGCCCAGTCTCGCGCTCCAGTAGCCAGGGCGCGCCGGAGGAGGGATGACGCAGGATGATCGCCTCGGCGCCAAGCGCGCGCAGCGTCAGCCCAGTATCCTTGAGCGTTTCGCCCTTCTCGATGCTCGACGAAAGGTTGGAAACCAGCGTGGTGTCCGCGCCCAATCCCTTTGCGGCAAGCTCAAAGCTGGTGCGTGTCCGCGTCGAAGCCTCGTAGAAGAGCAGCGCAATGCGCCGCTTGGCCAGCCGTTTCGCTCTCTCCAGCGGATCTTCATTTTCAAGCTGCGTCGCCAGTTGCAGGATCGCGGAGACGTCGTCAAGGGTGAGGCTGCCGACCGAGAGCAACGAGCCGCACTTAAGCGTGGAAGACAATCCTGATGCGCATTCAAGCGCGGAGGTACTTCGTTCGGCAGTGGAGGCTCGCATCATCATCGGGGGGTCAAACTTTGCTTGGCATTTCTTGCTTGGCGTTCTCTGCTCTACGTTCTGGAACGGGGATCGGACTCTGCCGATCCGGTACCAGGCCCCGGTATCAGTCGATCTTTTCTACCAGCAACACCTGCTCGTCGTTGTCCACTTCGCGGAATTTGACCTCGATGATCTCGCGCTTGCTTGTAGGCACATGCTTGCCAATGTAAGTGGCTTCGATGGGCAGTTCGCGATGACCACGGTCAATCAGCACAGCAAGCTGCACGCAGCTTGGCCGGCCATGGGCAAAGAGGGCATCCAGCGCCGCGCGGATCGTCCGCCCGGTGTAGAGCACATCGTCGCACAGGATGACGTGGCGGCCGTTCACATCAAAGCCCAGCTCACCCGGTTTCACGACAGGCCGGACATCATGGGTGGTCAGGTCGTCACGATAGAACTGAATATCCAAAACCCCGGTCTGTACCGGCTGCTTGACGATGCCCGCAATCAGCGCGGCAAGGCGGTCGGCCAGCGGCACGCCCCGACGCTTGATGCCAATCAGGGCCACGCTCTCGCTGGCATTGGTCTTTTCGACGATCTGGTGGGCCAGCCGAACCAGCGTACGGTCAATCTCGGAGGCCGACATCAATCGGCCCTTTTCACGTAGGGATGGGTGCTTGGACTGACCTGCAGCAGGCGTTGTTTCGCTCATGGGACTCTCTCGGAAGGCGTTTGCATCGTGCTGGAATCGCTTCGGTCTATTGTAGGGCCTGAGAGCGCCGGATAACGTGTGGATCAGGAAGCGTTTGGCCTCCTGGGCACCGCAAAACGCGCTCCCAGCACGCCGCCGAGGATTGCAAAAAGCAGCAAAAATATAGCCAGGGCAAGGACACCGGCCAATGCGAATCCGGCGCGTCCCTCGGGAGAAAGCATAAGCGAGCGCAGGGTTTGCGACATCTGAATCATCTGCGCCGCCTGCGCGGCACTGGCTCCGGCCTGGGCAAACATCTGCTGATTGCGCGAGATCGCCTGGTCGACGGCTCCAGTCCATTCGCTGTCGAACTGGGGACCTTTGTGGTTCACGAACCGCGTAAGCCAGAGTGCAAAGCCATTAGCGGCAATCGCCAGCCAGGCGGCAAATACGCCGGTGACCAGGCCGATTCTGGCTCCGGCGCCGGCGGTAGGCGAACCCAGTCGTGTGCGCCTCGCGTATAAGCTCACTGCCCACGCAGCGGCTCCCATCACCCAGATCAGAGTAAACGTCGGAGAAAGGCTGGCGCTCAGCAGTCCGGCCGGAATCGCCAGCAGCGCCGAGACTCGCAGCGCGGGACGCCAGGCGATCCCGGACGTCGACCCGAGGCCAGCGCTGTTCGAGTCGTCCAGTTCCGAGGAAAGCGCGGCGACTGAGCCCTCCGGCTCGAAGAAGATCAGCTGCGGCAGCCCGCATGAGGGGCAATACCGGTCCGAGTCGCGAAGAGTCTCATGGCAGCGCTGGCAGGTCGTATCCAAGCAATTCAGTCTCAACCCCGAAGCTATACCCTGGACCCGGGAAACCGCAATCGCCGCGTCCCGTTCCTCACTATCCTGAAGCGCAAAAACAGGCCTGAGCGGCGGAACGGCGCCCCTCAGAAAGAGCATGCCTTGAAGGCATATCTCTCGATCTACTCCGTCTTGTCGTCGTTTCCGAGGCCGCTGGGCAGGTCGAGGGCAACCAGCGCGAAGCGCGTCTGCCCATCCTGGTTGTCCTCAAAGCCGACAATATGCTGGTGACGCTTGGAGCCTGCCTTTAACTGGAAATCATGCCGGAAGTCGTTGTCATTGATCTTGACCTTGCCCGACGAGCTGTTGTCATCCGCGCAGGTAAGACCCTCATGAGTCGCGGCGGGCGTGCCCACCGGACTGTTGCCCTGGCAGACGATCACATCCCCGTAGCGGCCCAGCGCCTTCTTGTAGAACGCAACCACCTTGTCCCGGCTATCCGGCGTCCCGTAGCTGACGGCTTTGACACGAAGCTGCCAGTCGCCAAAACCCATATGAACGTCTGCGGATTTGTGCTTGTCGTCGTCGGTGATCGTGTGTGCTCCGGGGTAAGCCGGCAATCCAAGGTCAGAGGCGCTGGTCTGGTTGGTATTCACATGCACGCCGCCAAAGGGAGTGTCCACCTGCACCGTCTTTTCCTTCCCATTGGCGTCCTTATCCACGTGGACCCGGCAGCCGGAAAGACCCCCGCAGAGACCCGCGGCAGCCAGCATCGCCACGCCCAGCACCAGGGGTACAGATTTCTTGCTTGCGATTGGCGTTCTTAGGGAATTTCCCGGTCTCATGGTCTTCACCTCTGCTCCAAACTACGTGGAATTCTAGCCGCATGTTCCCCAAATGTAACCCGTGCGGACGTCTTTTTACCCGGGTTCGTGTTCGACTTGGGTAGTATCACCCCAGAATGCAGCCGGACCGATGCGAAGTGTCCGACTCAAGGAAGACCTATGCAAGTGAAGACCTCTGCTCTCTCCCGTTTTCTCTCTTTGGCCGTTGTGTGCATCGGCCTTGCGCTTCTCCCCCAACTCTCCCAGGCTCAGGTCGACCCGCCGCCAGGCGTGGCCCAACTCGATCACCTCGACGGTACCTTCAGCATTCAACTCGCCGGCACCGATGCGTGGGGCCTGGCCTCCGAAAACATGCCACTCGGGCCAGGCGACCGCGTCTTTGCCGACCCCCAGGCCAGCATCATCGGCCGCATGGAAGTTCAACAAACCCGTGCCTACTTCAGCCCCGGGACGGATTTGACGCTGAGCGAGATGGACAATCACGGCGTCGAGTACGGCCTGGCATCCGGCTCCGCACTCTTTTTCAGCGACGGCTTTGGACCTGGCCAGGCAATGTATATCAACACTCCAAACGGCGGTGTAGCGGTCGCAGGATCGGCCGGCTTCCGTGTGGATATCTACCCCGACCAGCAATCGACCGTGATTACGAATTTCGCGATAGGAACCCCCATCCAGATCACCGGCGGTGGAGGCTTCGTGACGGTTCTCGACCAGGATCACTCGATCCAGCTCACGGGAACCAATCCTGTCTACGCGCAACCGCTGGTGCCCGCCCCCGGCGATACCTTTGCCCGTCGGGCCAATGCCTACGAGGGCCAGCACCGCAGCGCGCTCGCCGCGCAGTACGTCAATACCGCGATGGTCGGCTACGAGGAGCTGGACAACGCCGGCCAATGGCAGCCAGCCTCCGATTACGGCCCGATCTGGTTCCCCCGCGTACAGACCGGATGGGCTCCTTACCACAATGGCCACTGGGTCAACCGCCCCTTCTTCGGCTGGACCTGGGTCGCCGACGAGTCCTGGGGTGCGGCGCCCTTCCATTACGGACGCTGGGTCGTGCTCGGCGGCCGCTGGGGATGGATTCCCGGACCACGCAATGTAACGCCGGTCTGGTCGCCAGCGCAGGTGGTCTTCGCCGGTGGCGTCCAGGTCGGCGGCGCCGGTGTCTCGGTCTGGTTTCCGCTCGGGCCGGGCGAAGCGTATAAACCCTGGTATCCGTGCTCGCCGCAGTACATTGACCGCGTGAACATCACCAACATTCAGGAATCCAGGGTCGTGCATGTGCAGACAACGTACGTGAACATCGTCAACGTCACCAACGTCACGAATGTCACATACGTGAATCGCACGGTTGGCGTCACAGCGATGCGCCAGGAAGACTTCGCCGCAGGACACTCGGCAGCTTCGGTCGCAGTCAAAGTTGATCCCCGCCAGATCGAGCATGTGCAGGTCGCAGCGCCCGCCGCCAGGCCTCCGGCGCAGCCAGTTGTAGTGCATCCGGTGGCGAGACCCGCCGCGGTGCAGGCACAGAGACCCATGCTGGTCAATCATCAGGGCCAGCAGGTGGCCGCGGTGGCCCACCCAAAACCCGCGCCACTGCCGGTTAAGCCAGCACCGCCGGCCCCAAAACCGATCCCCGGCCGCGCCACCGCCGGCGCTCCTTCGCTGGGCAACAAACCCGTAGCCCCGGTATCGACTGCGCCCGCAGCGAAACAACCCGCCCCGGCATTGGCAGGCAAACCCGGCCAGACGACGCAGTCTGCGCCCGCAGCTAAGCCGGCACAGCCCACGATAGCCCCAAAGCCAGAAACCGCCGCACGACCGGGCCAACCGGCAATGGCCAAACCGCAGCCTCCTGCAGGAAAAATCACGCCCGCGACCCCGCCAAACCCAGCACCGGCTAGACCAGCGGTGCAAAACCCAGCGGCGCAAAATCCTCCAGTCAGGACCGCCCCTCCCGCAGCAAAGCCGGAGACACAGAAACCCACTGTGAAAGCCGCTCCCCCTGCGCCGGCAGCCAAACCGGAGGCAACTCCTACCACGCATCCACAGCCAGCCGCATCCGGACAAGCCAAGCCGGCAGGCAAAGACCAGAAGAAAGACAACAAGAAACACGACGAGAAGAAGACACCGCCAGAGAAACCCGAATAGTTCCGGGGTGTTCTCTGTAGACCGCCGTAAACCGAAAATCCGCATCCGGGCCCTTGAAAGGCCGGGATGCGGATTTTTCTTACCAGCACACCACAGCGGGAACGCTAGTTTTGCCTTCCATCAGGCCGCGGAACCATG
>Ga0206974_1060_pt1 | contig 26395 bp, 20 predicted proteins | sample Alteio_BWOrgHeat_84_FD_152920 | JGI IMG/M metagenome (GOLD analysis project Ga0206974, IMG submission 152920) | Enriched cells from forest soil in Barre Woods Harvard Forest LTER site, Petersham, Massachusetts, United States -... | ecosystem: Environmental > Terrestrial > Soil > Temperate forest >... | reverse complement strand
AAATTCCCGTTAATATGATTCCCAATCCCAGATCAAGTATTGTTGGGGCATCTCCAGCGAGTTGTTGTTTTGGGCGAAGCGTCAATAGAACATTAATCACGGTAAATGCAAAGATTGATCCCACCGGATTCCTAATAACAGCATACGCAATAGCCGCCGCGAGTACAATCCCTATCGGTATCAACGACTCCGTCATCATGATCGGCACAACGAGAAGAACGACAAGACCTAATCCTAGCAGGATCTGCTCACGCTTTGGGAGTGTCAGCAGTCGTTCCGAGGCAGTGTTCATCAAGTATGGGGCTGTTGAGTAGATGATAGCTCCCTAAACTCCAAGCCGCTCCCGGTCGAGGCGGAAATTGATTCGAGCCCGGTGTATATTCGTGAATAGAATCACGAAGAACGAAATAATGAAAAAACTCCCAAACAATGCTCCGAGCATCAGAATTGACCGATGCGGTCCCGCCTTCTTGATCGGAACATCCGCATGATCAAGCGTGACGAAACCATAAAGATCCTTGGACTCGTCGAGTTTTGCTTCCTCGTAGCTCGGGAGTAAAAAAGCTTTTAATTTGCTCTGAATCTCGAATTCGCGTGTGAGGCTTAAATATTGTATTGCAATTTCCGGCAGTACGTTTGTTGGCACGAAAGAACTTGCATTTGCATCCATGCCCACCTTCATTTGTGCGAGTTTCGTTTCTAATTCATCGATCGTTCCTTTATAGACCGCGACCTCCCCTGAATTGGTACCGTTTAGCTGCTCAGCATTGTGCATTTGAATTTCGGCTTCGGTTTTTTGTTCTTCTAATGTTCCGAGTGCAGTCATTTCAGCCCGCGCTTGTTCGGTTAATGAAAAGATCCCATATTTTTTTTGAAAAGCGAGAAAGGCAGCTTCCACAGAGTCGAGATCGGCAACATTTTGCTGATACCGCGCCGAAACATAAGCAATGTTGTGTTCTGCCTCTTCTTTTGCAAGGCGGCTGTTCACGCTATTGATCTCATCGGCTACGGTATTTGCCACCTGTGCTGCTCGGCGTGGGCTTGTATCTTGGAAGCTGATGATAAAGTTGCCTTCCTCGCTCAGTTCGCCGTCCAGATTGTCAGAGAAGGTTTTGATGGCATCCTCGATGGTTTTGCTGTCATACATCTTCTGGAAGTCGAACTGGTGCACGATTTTTTCTTGCAACTCGCGGCTCATCATTAGAGAGAGTGGACTGTAACTGTCTTCACCGCCTTTCAGCCTTGCAACGCCAATATCCTTGAGCGTAGCGGAGATGCCTGCGGTGACATTATCGAGTGCCCCTCCTGCATGACGCGCGGGAAGGATCACCGTTCGTGCTTTGTAATAATTTGGGATGAAGAGGAACGCATATACCGTTATTGCGGCAGTAACAATAATGGTTACAGAAAGTATTAGATACTTGTGTTTAAAGAGGATCGAAATATTTTCCACCCATGCTTTTCGTGCAGGAGTGAGGGGAGGTGCATCGATTGAGGATATTGGTTTATCGGATTGCATAATTTCGTTTCGGTTTCGAGTAATCAAAAAAGGGCTTTGATCCCAATAGCTCCAATGGTTGATGGCGATGACTGTGGCGCTTGAGAAATTGGAATTCCCGTGAGGATAAATCCAGGCGTTACGGGTGGTTGATTCAAGTAATTGACGAGCGTCTTTGTTCCATGAACAAAGAATGTTAATCCGCGCCAGGGTTCGAATTCCAGATCGAGCGTAAGGTTTAGAATATCAACTCTTCGGCCATTCAAAATATAGGATTGATAGTAACTTGAAGTCGGATCTTTATAACTGAGTCGGTAATCAGCACCGGCGTTATAAATTAATTTACCGGTCGAGTCATAGACATTCTCCCCGCGCTCAACGAACTGGCCGGAAAGAGAGAGAGTCCATTTTGAGTCAGGAGCCCACCGAAGAGATGACCAATAGCTGATCGCATTAGGTCCTATCTGAGCACCCAGTAGAGTCCCTGATGTGGAGTAAGAGCCAACAGTGTCCCAATGAGTGTAGGTGTATGGCTTGACATACATCCATTCAGCCTCCCAGTCCAAATTTTGGATACCGAAGGCTCCGGCCCACATGCCGCCCAATTGCCAGGCCCATTTATTCGACCAATATCCAGTACCGATCTCGCTTGCGACGAGATCATCGAGAACTCCCTGACCGCGTAGTTCGAACCCCGGTGCGATCTGCCAGCGGGCGTGGGTTCCCAATAAGCCGTTGTCGTGGTCTTGATCGTCTAAGCCATGTTTCACGGTTCCAAGGAACGAAAAAGGGTTCAGATAAGCGAGATCTAATCGCTCCGTAAAAACCATGATGTCCGTAAATCCAAGCTCAAAATTTCTCCCGAGCTCAAATGTGAGATCGTGAACAGCAATGTATTTTTGAGGAAAAGGTGGTTCAACATACGTTACCGTATCCTGAACCAAAGATCCGATCAGTGCCTGATAGCGAACAGCCCCGATATGTGCGCCAAGGCTAAAAAAATCATAGGTTGGAACTCCGTTCGCAGAAAGCAGAATATTGTCATTCTGATAACCACCTCCGATCGCAACAGCCTCGCGTGCGATCTTGCCAGTGAACCAGTCATTATTATAGGCGAACTCAGCAGTGGTGAAATCAAAATATTGGCTGGAATTTAAGCGGAGGTTGTTATTCTTGCTTAGTAGAGGATCTTCGCTGGCCAGTTGTTCGTCGCCACTTACTTTGCCATTGGTGGTTTGCATAAAATATCCCACATGTCCATCCAGTGTTCCGGAGAAGCGTCCTCCAAGATTGAAGATTTCGGCAGATACGTTCGCGGGGTTGGTCTGGTGGCGAAATTCCGCGCTGCCGATACCATGAATGAAAAGATTGGAATTCGTTGAATCGTCGGACCAGCGATAAAGATATTTGTCTTCTGGTGTGAAAATTCCATCGAAGAATAATGGTTTGGCATCTCGTGATGGGAACATTGTCACAGCTCCCTTCGGCTCGTGCGCATACGTGCGGAGATATTTAATTTGCAGTTCTCGCTCCGCATTAGAAATCATTGTAGAATCTATTTGACGTAAAAATCCGACTACTTCGTATTCCGAAATTGGAAGCTCCGCTTCGGAATAACCCTGAATCAGCCCTCGAACGGAAAGATGGCGCAGAAAGGCATACACATCATCGCCGAGCGGCACCTGCTCGACGCCTACATGCGGGCGCGAAGTCAGGACTTGGCTTCGAATGGGCTGAACAATCGATGCAGAGATCGCAATAACGAAAAGTATTACAAGGAACCGCATCTTGAATTATGGTTTCCTTGTAACGTTAACATACAGCGAAATGGCCGCGATAAGTGCGCCGACGAGTGCAACGATCGTTGTGAGCCGGTTGAGTTTATAGTCTTCAGAATAATCCGGCTCTTTGGGAACGAAGATCTCATCACCGGGCTCGATCTTTGTATCGCCTGGCGGCATCCAGGCTTTTGTACTGAGTTTTATTACTGACGTCTCCGATGTTTCTGCGCCTTGGGCATATCCACCAGCCTGAGCAATATAATATCGGAGCGGAGCGCCTTCCTGATAATTTACGAAACCAGCATTGTTTACAAATCCATTAACATAGACGGTGGTCATTCGCTTCGGGATTACAATTTCATCTCCATCTGCCAATGTTACATCTGCAGAATGATCGCCACCTACGAACAACCGATCCATATCGACGACAACATTCGGGGGACGCATGGAAAGTTGTTTCAGATAATTAGAGGTATCAGAGACGGTTAGATCCTCAAGGCGGCTTGATTGTGATATCTCCTCCGGCGAACCGGCTGTGAGGTGGCTTTCATGGCCATGACGAAGGATGACGCCAGCAGCAGGATAAGCTCGTGAATTTAGTCCTCCCGCTTCACGAACAATTTGTGAAAGCGTGGTATGCCCTTCATTAATCGGATAGACTCCCGGCTCCCCAACTTCACCGCGTACCACGACCACGGCCGCATGATTTTCTTCAGGTAAAGAACGGACAAAAATACGATCATTCGGGGCAAGTGGGACATCTGGCCCGACATGTGCTTCGATGGAGGTAAGATCATAAACGGCTGGAGAACCGGCTGTATCGCCGTTTCCAATTCGCGTAAGTTCGATGTGATGAAGATCCGCATTGGCAGTCGGCCCAAATGCATATTTAATTGCCGATAGGAGGGAATCGCCTTTCACGAATTCAAAATCTCCAGGCGATTGAACAGCACCATACACACCGAGCGAGGGGCCAAGCATATCACGAAATGGGACGACAATCACGTCACCCTGTCGTAAGGGCGGGGAAGCTTTGGGATCGTGGAGACCATTATAGCGCACGATGTCCACGCGTTCTGTAGTGCCGTCGTCGTGAGCAACAATAATATTGCGTTCGCTGGCAGGCGCGACCTCACGTGTGCCAAAGGCCGCTTGGAGGCGTTTTCTGCCCGTCTGATCAATTTCCATTTGCATGGGACTCAGAGGCTGTCGGGCTGGGAGAGTTGCCGGATCGATTTTGTTCGCGAGATCGACAGCGACATCCGCACGAATTGCAGCCGAAAGAGAATAATCGCCGGGTGTAGCCACATCACCTTTTACCTTAATATAAATTTTTCGAGGTTCATACAGCGCCAGCGCGACAGGCGGATGGCTGGGATCTGGCTTTCTCGATGCAAAGGATTCTGCCGCGCTCTGAGAAACTTCCTGCCTCACCTGAGCAAGTGTTTTATTGCTGACATCGAACGCTCCAAGATTCGGAACGAGAAGCATATTGTCAGATGAGACGACAGGATAAAAAGTCTCGCCGCTTGTCCAGAAGCGGCATTCGAACACATCGCCGGGACCTAAGTGATATTCCGCAGGATCAACACTGCTTTCGAACGTCATCGACTCCGAAGAGGTCGGCGGCAGTGAGCTTTTTTGTGAGCCGATGGAACCCAGAGAGGGTTTCGTTGTGGCTGGTGCTGTAAATTGGGCGTACGATCTTGACACAAATGCCACGAGGACAATGGTGCAAGTAAAAAGAAAGATGCGAATACTTCTCAAAGTGCTGTTTCTATAATTGTTGCAATACGCTTTGCCGCGTGACCGTCCCACAGTTCTGGAACCCGGTGCGACTTCCATTTTCCGTTCAACGCTTGCTTTGAAAGTTCAAGAGCACGTTCCATGTCAAGGCCAATAAGTTCGTTCGTTCCTTCTTCGACTGTAATCGGTCGCTCTGTATTCTCCCGAAGCGTGATGCAGGGAACACCAAGCGTGGTCGTTTCTTCCTGAATTCCACCGGAATCCGTTAAAACGACCCCAGCCGAATCCTGCAAGGCCAAAAAATCAAGATATCCAACCGGGTCTATCAGAGCGAGGCGTTGGTTAGATCGAATTCTATCGTTCAAACCAAAGTCTTGCAGGCGTTTCCGAGTACGGGGGTGGATAGGAAAAAGGATTCGAAACGCATGATCGGTTATGCGGTTTCCATGATCGGTCATGCGCGGAGCAAACGCCGACATACGCTCAAAAAGCTCCACAAAACGGGTGAGTGCAGGAAATTCATCTACATTGCTTGGGCGATGCAATGTAACAAGCGCATATTTTTTTGCCTCTATCCCATATTTTACGCCAAGTTCCACAAATCGTTCGCGCGCGTTAGGTAAATATTTTTGCACTGAATCGATCATTGTATTTCCGACAAAGAATACCCGATCTTTCGATATCCCTTCGTGCTCCAGGTTGTTTAACCCGCTCGGCTCGGTCACAAAACAGAACTGTGAAAATTCATCCGCAACGATTCGGTTGATTTCTTCCGGCATTCCTCGGTCAAATGACCGAAGGCCAGATTCGATATGCCCGAGCGTTATCCCAGCTTTCGCAGCGACAAGCGTAGTCGCCAGTGTGGAATTAACATCTCCAGCGACCATTACCAGATCGGGTTGTTCCTCAGCAAGAAGCTTTTCCATCTCGATCATCACCTTGGCGGTCTGTTCGGCATGGGAACCCGAGCCGATGCCTAAGAATCGATCTGGCTGCGGCATATCGAGGTCGCTGAAAAATACGTCCGACATGTTCGCATCGTAATGCTGGCCGGTATGCACGAGGATGGAATTAAATTTCCCGGTTGCGCGAACAGCCTCCAGCACCGGCGCGACCTTCATGAAGTTCGGGCGTGCGCCTACAACGAACAGGATCTTTTTCTTTGTCAAAATTTACGCGGTCGTGTGGCGATTTCCCGATCCGAGTAGAACGATCTTATCACGAAGTTCCGGTTCATGAATATGCTTTGTTGCATTTCTTGTATCGATAATATGCGATGCATTTCGAACGAGGAACTCGTAATCGTACTGTGAGTGATCCGTTGTGATAATAACCACATCCGCAGATTGCAGCGTGGCTGCATCAAATTTTTTCGCAATGAAATCGCGTCCTTTCACTTCGATTCTATCGACAAATGGATCGGTAAAATCAATATGCGATGCACCATCATCGAGCAATAATTCCATCACGCGGATGGCAGGGGAGTGGCGTGTATCATCCACATCACGCTTGAAAGCCACGCCCACCATCAATATCTTCGCATCTCGCAGTCGAATCGGCAGTTCCGCGACAGCCTTGAATACCAAGTCCTTCACATAGAACGGCATCGACTCATTCGTCTCTGCAGCAAGTGTGATGAAATTTGTCTCGAAATCGTATGCTCTTGCCTGCCATGATAGATAGAATGGGTCAATGAGAATACAATGTCCACCAATACCCGGCCCTGGATAGAATGGCATAAAGCCAAATGGTTTTGATGCTGCAGCATCGACAACTTCCCACATATTAATTCCACCCATGCGATCGCAAAGTTTTGCCAACTCGTTAACCAAAGCAATATTCACGGAGCGGAAAATATTCTCCAGCAGCTTCTCCATCTCTGCAACCTTCGGCCCGCTGACCGCTATCACATTCTGAATGATCTGCTCATTTGTCAGTACAGCAAGCCTTGTACATGCCGGAGTAACACCTCCCACGACGATCGGCGTATTCGCTGTTGTCCATTTCTGATTGCCAGGATCGATTCGTTCCGGACTGAATGCCAAGAAGAAATCCTTACCAACTTTCTTTCCTCCCTTTTCGAAGATCGGCATAACCGAACCTTCCGTCGTATTTGGGAACGTTGTCGATTTCAGAATAATAAGCTGCCCGTCCCGCAACTCCTTTGCGATCGACTCTGCCGAACTCGTGATATAACTGATGTCGGGATCTTTATTCTCCGTAAAAGGAGTGGGAACGCAAATATAAATGACATCCAGTGTGCCGCAATGCTCGTAATTGACTTGTGCTCGAAACGTCCCCTTTTTTACTGCCTCGCTGACCTCGGCATCCGGAATGTCCTGAATGTAGTTCTTGCCCTTTTGCAGCGATTCAATTTTCGACTTATCGAGATCGATACCAACTGTTTCAAATCCCTTCTTCGCGAACTCGATCGCCAGCGGCAACCCGACATATCCCAGCCCGACGACTCCGATCTTCGCGGTCTTATTCTTGAGATTTGCCTCCAGCTCGGCGGCATGACCGGTAAGTTGTGCGTTTTGCAATTTTGCGGGAGATTTTTCCATTCGTTCGGGCTAAGTACGGCTCTATAATAGGTTCTGTTTCGAAGGGTTCGCTAACGCAACCTTGGCGCGAATGCTTCCCCCATCCGAAATTAGCCGTATTTTTGTCCCATGCCACTCCGCAAAGCCAAATTCGAGACCAGCTCCGGGATACCTATCGATCGTATCAGCAAGCCCATTTCATCGCCGGATGGAGCGGCGCCCGATGCTGGCGAATATCCCTTCACCCGCGGCATTTATCCCGAAATGTACCGCTCCCGACTCTGGACGATGCGCCAGTACGCCGGGTTCGGCAGCGCCGAGGAGTCCAACCGGCGGTACAAGTACCTGCTGGCTTCCGGCACGACCGGGCTTTCCATCGCCTTCGACCTGCCCACCCAGATCGGCTACGATTCCGATCATCCGATGGCCGCCGGCGAAGTTGGCCGCGTCGGCGTTGCGATCGATTCGCTGGAGGATTTCGACATCCTCTTCGACGGTATCGAAATGGCGAAAATTTCCACTTCGATGACGATCAATGCCACCGCTGCGATCCTGCTTGCCCTTTACGTGGCAAAAGCCAAAAAGCAGGGCGCCGATCTGAAACTGCTTTCGGGAACTGCCCAGAACGACATCCTAAAAGAATACGCCGCCCGTGGAACCTATATCTATCCTCCCTCGCAATCCATGCGAATTGTGACCGACATTTTCCGCTGGTGCGCTGCAGAACTTCCTTCCTGGAACACAATTTCCATCAGCGGGTATCACATTCGCGAGGCGGGTTCCACTGCCGTCGAAGAGATCGCGTTCACCCTCGCCAACGGCATCGCGTATGTCGAGGCAGCGATCGGCGCTGGACTTTCCATCGACGACTTCGCTCCGCGCCTATCCTTCTTCTTCAATGCGCACTCCAATTTCTTCGAGGAAATCGCGAAGTTCCGCGCTGCACGGACACTCTGGGCCGGAATCATGCGGGATCGGTTCCATGCGAAGAATCCCGACTCGATGAAACTCCGGTTCCATTCCCAGACCGCCGGTTCCACGCTGACCGCACAGCAGGTCGAGAACAATATCGTCCGCACCACCATCGAGGCCATGGCTGCGGTGCTGGGTGGAACCCAGTCCCTGCATACCAACGGCAAGGATGAAGCCCTTGCGCTGCCTACCGAAGAAGCTGCCCGTACTGCGCTCCGAACCCAGCAGATCATCGCATACGAATCCGGTATTGCCGACACGGTCGATCCGATGGCTGGGAGCTATTTCGTCGAGTATCTCACCTCGGAACTTATGCGAAGGGCCGAAATCCTGATGTCCGAGATCGCCGGCATCGGCGGAGCGGTCAGCGCCATCGAAGCCGGATTTTATCAGGAACGCATCGCGCAGTCGGCTTATGAGTTCCAGAAAAAAGTGGAGACGAAAGAGGCCATTGTCGTCGGCGTCAACGAATTTGTGACCGAGGAACTTATCGCTCCCGAAACCCTCCGCATCGATCCCGAACTCGAAGCCCGCCAGACCGCCGCCGTTCGCAGAATACGCGCCCGCCGCGATGCCAAGCGCACCAACGATGCCCTCGCCGAAGTGGAGCGCGCCGCGAAGGATGGCGAGAACATCATGCCACGCCTCTTGAGCGCTGTGGAAGCCAACGCCACGCTCGGCGAAATCTCCGACGCCCTCCGCCGCGTCTTCGGCGAGTATGCCTGACATTTTATGCATAACCGACTGCATAAAAATTGTTAATAACTAACGGCTAAAAACCGAAAACGTATTTGTGCTTCATGAACTATGGCGTTTCCGAGCCAATTTAGCCAGTTGTCTTCCCGCAATAGGTGCTTTTGTGCCGCGCACGCATTTGTGCTTCATGAACTCACCTCAACTTTTCATGAACTCGTACCCCCCCCGAGTTCCGCAAAATTCAATTATTTTCTGCCGATCCTTCAATTCTTAATTCTTACTTCTAAATTGACACCCATCCTTCCCTAATCCTGAAAATCCTGTAAATCGTGGTCAATTCGGAAAATCCTGTGAAGCGTGGTCCATCTTTCATCTTTTCCCCCGGGCGGGGATGCCGACGCTACAAGACTTGAAGCTGACGTTTCAGTTACTTAATTCCCTCACATAACTACTGATGCCAGTACCAACATCTGGTACTATTATCATTTTAAGACAACCATCAAGGCCAGCAACAACTTCTGGCATAAAAAAGATGAAATATTTTGCATCAACCTCAGTGAACGTTCCAATACCATCAAATTTAAATATTGAGCCTTTGTGCTTAAAATTACAAGCTGCAAAATCGACAATTTCAGCGTGCCCGTTATTTGTTGTTATCACTTTATTCCTCTGCTGCGCTATATCGCAAACAGTAACCTCTCCGACATCTCCAAATCTATTATCGATTAAAATTCTAATATTAGGTGAAGGCTTGTCCTTATTAGCCTCCCAATATGTTTTTAGCCCGAGAGAACGACTCTCAAAAGCAACCTTTTCCGCCCTTTGAAGCGATGCTTTGCTTGCTTCTTCCTCATTGAATAACATTAACTTTTCTTTCCAATGTTTCTCGAAAGATTTTATTAGATTCTTTGCATTCAACTCAACAATTCGTTTGATAACCATCTGTTGATCTGCACTGAGATCAATCTGAACGTGATAGAAAACTGGGAATGAGTCCGCTGAAACCATTTTTATCAATCCTTCGCATGAATTGAGTTCCAGTTCTATAGCTGCCCTGCGTCCGTCATTTTCGTCTAAGCCATATTCCGACGCTATCGTGATTGCTCCCCTCGTAAATTTCCGTGCAAAAAGAAGATATCGAGTTTCACCGGGATTAAGATCAATTTCCAAACCTAGTGGTGTTGATGGATTCAATGCCCATGTAATGCTGTCTCCTGCAATCTGTCTCCGATTGGACCAGCTAATATTACGAATGGCCATCCGTTCGACGATATTTCTTGGCCCAAAATCTAACCAAATTGATACAGCGGCGTCATGTATCTTATAATGAGATCGATTCTCTACACTTATTCCCAGGTATCCGTCATGTCTTAGGTCTGGAGTGAATCTTAGTTTTTTGAGTGTGCGCCAAAATTTTAGCCAGTTAAGTGTGGCGGGTGTAATTAATCCTCCAAGGTAACCAAAAAAAGCGCTTAATACAGGTGCGAGATATTTCCACCAGTCGTTTGGATCTGGCGGCATTGAAATAATTTTGATCGATTCCTGAAGTATTATCATCCATATGCAGTAATTTCCGCTGCGCCGCACCCATATCCTCCACAGCGACCCACGTAAACATCAATTATCCCAAAGATAAATCCGGGAACCGATACATTGTACCAGCACCAAATCATATAAAATAGCCTGTTTACCTCAGTGAGTGAGTGTTATCTGAATTTGTTTCGTTAGTTTCGTCATGTCAGATTTTGTACACGATGCTGTGATAAGGAAAGACCCAAGAACATTCGGTGAACCCGACGAGTGAACAGTTAAAGATCCGGACTGATGATCTATGTAAATCTGAGACGGGATGTCAAGAGTCAGATTACTATTCGTTGCAGGATTGCCTAAAGAATCAAAAGCAGCTATTGAAAAATTAACAGGAACGTGATTGGATGCCTTGCCAAGTGCTTTGAGAAGTGTTAGCGAAATTGTTGCATTATCAGAGTCATTGCTTTTTATACGGTACCTACTGCTCGTGAATATCAAGTCGTCAGGGTATGCCATACTGAAATGAAGTCGGCCAGTTGTGAAAGTCGATCCATTCCCTGCCGTTACGAGTACGGAATCAGTAGCATCTAATCCGCTGAGTAACAATACTTGTGCTGTGTCAGTAGCTGATACTATCGTGATTGATTGCGAACCTGCTGCGAGAGTAGACGAGCCCTGAGAAATGAGGAAAGTCCCGTGATCTGTTGTAAATGAAAATGATCCGCCCGCTGTGAGACTCGGAATTGAGTCTTTGATAGCAATCGTAGTGATACTATCCGCCGGTATGGAAAAAAATGCCACTTTTGAGATTGAGTCATTAAATAATAGGTCATTAACGAGCAAGTCATTAATGACAGGTGATCCAGGGGGATTTCCGCAACCCAAGAGACCTAATCCAGTAAGTAGGATAGAAATTATGAGTTCTCTTTTCATTTAGTATTTTAAGATCATAAGTCGTAAGAAAGTCCGATTAGGCATTGGGCTCTTCTTCCGCCGCCATAGTCACCCCCAGCCATAATTCGAATGGAACCGGGACCGCCATAAAACCAATCGTCAGGTAGGAAAGGGCTAAATGCTTCAGATATTTTTCCTTCCAAAAGTAACGCAAGCCACGATGCGCCGGTCGCTATCAAAGCTGGAGTCCACATTGGATAATTCCATCCAAAATTAAGCGAGGTGTTTTTTAATAGCTCGTTGGCTAAAGGGGCAAGAAATGAGAACTGAAATGTTCTCGTCAATATAAACGGAAGTGCCGATAGGCTGCTCTGGCCACCCAAGAAAATATGATTGAACAAACCCGAAGTGAGTCCCAGACCAACGCATGGCCCCCAGCTTCGATTATCGAGAGGAAGTATCGGGCGATCGAAAAAAACGTTTAGTAATAAGTATCCATTTGTATTTGGGTAGTTCCCAATGCTTTGAGGAGACCCATTCGTAAGCCCGATTCCGATACCGATATTTAGGATTGATGGGTCAGCATTTTCAAATGTATTATTAACAGAAAACAGGTTACTTTTTGAACCTACATCATCCGATACAGCAATACCATTTCTGATAACAGTTGGGGTAACAGACACTCTATTCAATGTTCCAGGAGTGAGTTGGAATTTTTTCATTGCAAAGTATATGGTATCACCGCTTGCATCGCTTAGAGTTCTCCATTGTGATAATGTCCAAATTGAATCGGGTGCAGAAGTTGGTTGTTGATCCGTAGGTGGAGCTGCTTTAAACACCAAGGATGCAGCTATAGAAATGAGGCTTGAAAGCCCGATGTCTCCAATTGGTTTTGCATACGCAAGTGACGTTCGATGAATTGAATAGCCAATTGTGTCCGATTTTATAGGTTTTGCAGCCCTTATTGTATCCAAAGAAATGATGGTGCGTACCCATCCTCCGGAAGTGGGGTTCTTAATGGGATCGGGAATCATTATTGAGTCCCGAATGACAATATTTTGGTTTGAATCAATAACTTTATACTTACCATCATTAAGCGTGAGAGCTAACTGTGGGGGCATTTGAAGAATTGGCTGTGGGGGCGTTGGCGGAGGATTTGGGACTTTAATAATAATATTTTGATTATCAAGTGTTTGCGGATTTTTGGATGATAGCGCTATGACCCAAATACCTCGCTCATCAAAAAGTAATTGAGCGTTCTTATAATTATTGAGATTTCCATTGCCGTCATAAGCCATACCAGTGCTCCAATTGCCGTTCGCGTTTCGATATAGGAGCATGCCTGGGAGTCGATAGTCGCCTACTCCACTGAGCCGTGTAAACAATGCATCACGAGCGGTTAGCCAATTCCGTGATGAAAGAGAAGGAATAAGATTATTAAAATTAATTGTGCTATCTGGCGCTGTTATACCAGACATCATCTCGGCTCCGAGTGGCATATTGAGCATTTTCGGACTTGTACACCCAGAAATAAATATCGAAATAACCACGCAGCAAAAAATACTGCGATAAAGCTGAGTAATCATACTATAACAATTGAATTGAAGTCTAATGTAAGAACTAAAATTTTACATTTCTATTCTGGGATCCTCCGTCTCGCATCCGCTACGGCGTTGCGAAATTTCGGCGCAAACTTACGCCGCAACTTCATGAAACCACCCCATCAAAACCCCATCAATTGTGGCAGGGGTTAAACCTTTGAGAGATAATGCGTTAGCGGTTTTTTGGTTCGAATGTTCATTTTTTTTCGTGCGCGTACGCGGTAATTTTCTACGGTTTTCTCCGTCACGCCAAGCATCTCCGCAATTTTCCAGCTTGGCATCATTTCCTTGGCGAGCGCGCATACGCACAGCTCCATCGGTGTGAGCTTGGGGTACTTCCGTGCGAGCGCCTCGGCGTTGCGGGAGCGCGTGCCGCCGCTCGTCATATCGGCTTGCTCCCAGAGGAGATGCCGCTTTCGGCGCGCTTTGCGCTTTGGGGGCAAGGAGGAGGGATGATGGTGGAAGGTTGATGGGAACGGGGATGGGGGAATTGCCGCGCGGTTATCGCCGCGAGGGAGGGATATCGGTTCGGTTTTCACTGCTCATTCCAAAAAATAAGTTAGTTGCGACAATCCAGGCGAAGAAAATCCTCGCCCGGCGTTTTTATTGTGTTTTGGCAAAAAATCGTGACGGAAGACCCCTGGGTCCGTCACCAAATCGCTAACTATCTTCCTATGGGAATAGATGAAAACCGCAGGACGCGGGCGGAAGAAGCATATCAACCGGCCTCACGAATGGAGCGCCGCTTGACGAAAGATGTACAAATATACGTAAAAAAAAGGACAGAACCACGATTACGCGGATGATGCGGATTACCAGGATTGATCTTGAGACATTACTTCGCGCGTTCTCGCAAAAAATCTTCGATGCCGCGCACGTGCGCGGCGGCCAGTCTATCTAAAAATTCCGGGTTCCTGAGTGCCGCTTCCTGATCGGGGAACATCATGTACAATGATTCCGTCAGCGCGCACGGCATCCAAGTTGGCCGGCAGACCGCAAGGCTTTTGAATTTCGCTCCGAGATTGGGAATTAACGTAACGGCAGCAATTTCTTTATCCAGATCGGCGGCAAGCTCGGCGGAGAAAGGATGAAAATAATACGTCGAAGTTCCATATTTCAAAAAAGGATCCGTTCCATCCGGGAACGCATTATTATGCACGCTAAGATAGAGATCAACATTGGATTGTACACCAAGCAGGGAGCGAGCGTCCAATTCTTCAATTTGATTGACGTCGCTTACTAATCCGCTCAGCGTCTCGTGCGTCATGAGAACCGTCGCGCCTTTTGCGATAAGCTGCTCGCGCAGTTTCATCGCTTCGGCAAGATTTGCTTCCCGCTCCATCATGCCCGTCGGCCCCGTTGCTCCGCCCGGCGGATGTCCTGGATCGAGCATGATACGAATACCTTTCAGCGGATTATTTTTATCGATCTCCGGTGGTCTGCGAATGCGAACATCGAGCGAGCCATCTTCCGTGTAAAATGCTTTGTATCCCCAGACAGGTATTTTGAGAACGACGGTAAGTTTCGTTCCGCCGCCGGTTGAGTCATATTGAAAATGATCGATGAGTGGATCGTTCGTGGTCGTATCGAATAAAGAGGGCAAAATCGTCGAATCCGAATAAATATGGATTCGAAGCGTATTGCCGTTTACTGTGATCTGGAAGGGATAATAATGCCCGGGAAGTTTTAGATCAATAGATCCCGTCGATGGAAAAATATCGCCTTTTACCAATCTATAAAACGGCATAAATCCGGTGGCAATTCTCGGTGATACCACGCTTCCGCTGCCATGATGCGGCATTCTATCTTGATTTGGATCTTCATTGGAAGTAAAATTGCTATCAGCTATCCACGCGAATGTATTGCTATCCAATTTAGCTTTGTAATATTTCCCTTCATGCTCAATGAAGTGCAGCCGCGCACCACGCGGGAAGAACCACTCTCGGTTCCCATCCGGTGTGAGCGCACCGCAAGCGACATCGTTGCCGGTTTGGAGCGTGTCGCTGCCTTTGATGATCCTAGCATATTTTGGCTCAAAACCCTTGTCAGCGATATTTTTCTTTGGTGTTTCCTCCAGTGTTCGCGTGCTGTAGGCAACGTTCATCGAATCGCGATCCATACCGCGCGATGCGACCAAATGATATTTACCGTTTTCCGGCATGGGAAGGAAAGCAAGGAAGGCGCCGTTCTTCGCTACCGGCACAGGGAACCCATTGATGTCGAGCGAGGCATGGCCATTGCCGACCGTTCCAAATATGAAATTGGAATCCACCGTGGGTCGCCATTGATTCGGAACCGGATAGGCCACACTGATATGGAGCGGTGCATCCGGCGCAGATTCGGGAACCGTAGGAATGCCCATGGGAACCGGTGCTTGTGTGGACGGCGGAACTGGTGTGGGAGCAGGCTGCGGAGCGGGGGCAACGGGCGCTGGTGGGGGAGTTGGTTTTTCCGTCGTGATCTTTTTAGGCGCAGAGCACCCGTAGAATGCTGCAAGCAGGGCTGTAACCAGTATCCGTCGATTTAGCATTATTTTGTAACAAGAATAGCACAAGTAGAACATTCACCGTGACTCAAAAGTAACGACGAATGTTCATCGAACGCTCTTCTGCTCTCTGAATGTTCAATTTTTGAATCTTTGGAGAACGAAAATACCTGTCAACATGAGAAAAAAAATTATTTTATCTAAATTTTTAAGAACGGTGGTTCCGTTCTTGCTCCTCCTTGGTGTGGTGTATCTAGTATCTGTCGAATGTGCTACATCACCTATGGTGCCGACATCAAATGGAGTTCTATCGGGTATTGTTTGGCTCGACAGCATTCCGAAAGTGCCCGTTGGCCTCCACATACACGGGAGGGATACAACCTCTCACAATAACTCCGCATGGAACCGCCTGATAAACCAAGATTCTATCCCGATGATTTTCGCATTACTGGAGAGTCATTTTTTCCATAATGGCAAGGACTATTATGGTAAGTTTTTCTCAGAATTCTCAACTTATTTTGTTGATTCAACGGGGTCACATTACATTATAGATTCAGCATACGTGGGTAATGGCAACGGAGGGGTATGGGAGGGTAAAATTTTGAATCAACCAGTGAGTTCTCAAATGGGTTACTCTTATTATTCAGATCAATATTCCGATACTCTCGATTTTACCCATTAATACCATTTAGCATTTATTTGCTACTTGACGAATGGATATATACAAGCTATTCATGGCGCTCGCCGTTGCAGCTGGAGCGATCGTTTGGTGGTGGCAGCAACGCAGACAGCCGCCGATCAACTATCTTGCCATGATGTGTGCAGTTGTGGTTCCGGGTCAGATATTTGGAAGTCTCTTCGCTGCAATTGAGCATCCTGGATTTACCTTTATGGATGCGATTGCCGGACGTTATGGTGCGAATATTATTGGAGGAGTAGTTGGAGGTGTCATCGTTACATGGATATTGCTGAATATCCGTCCGATCAGCGAACGATTTGGAACACCTTTACAAGTATTGGATCAAGCCGCTCTGTTCGTTCCACTTTCGATGGCAATGGGTCGCGTAGGTTGCTTTGCTTCCGGCGATGGCTGCTATGGGCCGCCAACATCATTGCCATGGGGTGTGGCGTTTCCTCACGGGACTGTTCCAACTAACATTCCCGTTCATCCCACCATGCTCTATGATGCGATCTTGCTTTTTATATTCTTCCTATGCATCAATTATGTTTATCGTGGACGCTTCAATAATTTGACTCCAAGAATTCCACTGGCAAGCTTTCTGATGTTTTATGGGTGTGAACGATTCTTAAGTGAATTTCTTCGACTCAATCCTAAATATGCTGGTCTATCTCAGACACAATGGTTATCGGTCGCATTGGTTATTATTGGCACTTCGATCCTGATAAACCGGAGGCGAAGATTAATATCGGTCGTAACACCGTAGCCGTGACTTAAAAGTCACGGCTACGAAGTCGAGGCGGAAAGACAAAACTTCTTCTCATGCTGTTTCACTGTTCGTGCCACACGATCATCACCATCATACACCTGCCAGCGAGTCCCCGAACGCGAGCTTTAAGATCGCGATCGGGCTGAACATCGTGATCGTCGTTCTTCAGGTGGTGTATGGATTTCTCAGCCATTCCATTGCGCTGATCGCGGATGCGGGGCATAACCTGACGGATGTACTTAGCCTGCTGCTTGCCCTCGGCGCAAATGTGCTCGCGGCCCGCCCGCCGACGCAGAAACGCACCTACGGTTACCGCCGCACCACGATCCTTGCCGCGCTGCTGAACGCCGCAATTCTACTCGTCACTACCGGCGCGATTTTATTCGCAGCGATCGAGCGCTTGCGAAATCCGGTTCCGGTCGATGGCGGGGTGGTTTCTATCGTGGCAGGAATTGGCATCGTGCTGAACGCGGCCTCGGCGTGGCTTTTTGCGCGAGGCAGAAAGGGCGATCTCAATGTAAAAGCCGCGTTCCTTCACATGGCGGGCGATGCCGCTGTATCTGCGGGGGTGGTGCTTGCAGGAATTATTATTGTCGCGACGGGCGCGCTCTGGGTCGATCCGGCGATGAGCATTATTATCTCGATCGTCATCGCGTTGGGAACATGGTCGGTGCTGCGCGATTCGTTCAATCTTGCCGCCGATGCAGTTCCCACACATATTGATCGCGTTGCCATCGAAGATTATCTCAACAAGGTCGAAGGTGTGTGCGAAGTCCACGATCTGCATATCTGGGCGATGAGCACCACGCATGTGGTGCTTACCGCGCACCTTGTTATTCCCGAAGGTCGCGTGGAGGACGATATGCTATTCCAGATCTCCCGGACGTTACACGATAGCTACGGCATCGAGCACACAACCATACAGATCGAGCGCGGCGCGCCTGGCTGCGAACTTGCCGATGAGCATGTGATCTGAGGTAATAATTTCATAATATTGGAGGTGGAAACTAATATCAGAGGTTGTCGTTCGGCTAAGTGCGTCAACTCACTTTACTTCAAATTTATGCGTACACGAATTGGATTGCTTCTTTCGCTTCTCGCCATTCTCTTGCCGCTGGGATGTCAGCCGCCGAACTCACCCTCTCAGCCGGAACTACCGCTTACGTACGTTGGCTCCGGACAATTCGGTTTTTCCGAGAACGGAATAACCGTTGCAAGTCAGAATTCTCAACAAGGGCAGGCGCTCGCGTTTATGTATGTGTCGAAGACCAGTCTGTCACCATCGAACACGGAGTGTAATATTTCAATGTATTGCTCAAACGCTTCGGGGCACAACTATAGCGTCAATCTTAGTATCCTTGGCATTGCTTTTGGGCCTGCAGAATATCAGATAACGTCGAGTCCAGCACCATACGGGGTGGCTTTTGCTGGAATTAACCTCGATACATTGAGATCTCGGTCCGGTCAATCGGGAATCATAAAGATCACAAAATTCGACACCATCAACAATGTTATTTCGGGGATGTTCCAATTTATCGCCTCTGTTCCAGGTGACCTATCCTCGTTCGTGAATGTAGATTCCGGCTATTTCAACGATATACCCATTGCTGTTGGAACGTTCGATCAAGGAACCATTACGGCGACCGTTAACGGTCAGCCGTTCGGCAGATCGTCGGGCGCTCATGCAACGTTGCAAGCGGCTGATTATACCCGTGACATTCCAAACAATCTTGAATTTGTGGTTCAGGATAGAGATAGCAATTTTCAAAAGACGATGCAAATTTCGATCCCGAATCCCAAGCAAGATTCAACGTATGATCTAAGCATGAAGGACTCTTGGGCATTGGGAATGTTTTACACATCCCCGCTTCATTCTTCTGTCCCACCGCAAATAATGAGCTGGCATGCATGGAACGGAAGCGGGTCACTCACCGTGACGAAATACGATCCGGTTTCTCGCCGCATCTCTGCGAATTTTAGTTTTACTGCCCCTGCGGATTCATCGTCCTCCATCGTTCAGGTCACGAATGGTGTGATCGATAACGTTCAGTATTATATTTCTGAGCAGTAGCGATCCGACGCTCGGGCTGCGAACCCGCCGATAAGCATGTGGATCTGATCACTTTAGTATCCTACGTGAAAAACGGAAACAGGCGATACCATCGCCGCGACGCCGGTTCCGATCGCGCCGATCACGAAAAAGATCACTGCCAGGACGAGAACAGATACGACGACATACCCCACTTTTTTATCCTCCGGAATACTCATTGCCTCCGAGACATGCAGCCAAAATAGATAGATCGCATAGACCCCGCCTGCCAAAGCGATAAGCCAACCAAGGAATGGAAGCCGTGATACAGCTGTCCCGATCCACGAGGGAGTAGCTACGAACACGAAGAGTTTCAGCGCATTGAGTGAATCGTTCTTCCCGCCGAATGATGGTGCGATCGCCCCTAATATCATCGGAATAACATATAGTGATACGATCGCCAGGACGAATTGAACTATGACCATCGTGATCATATACGTGGCCGAAAACGAGACAAGCATGCCCATCCCTGAAGTGAATAGCAGCGATAGCACGAACATGATCGCATACGCGACCGTTATCAGCATCATGCCATAGCGCATCAGGCTTGATTTATCGTTTTCTTCGGACATAATGCGCGTCCATTCGGCGTTCTGACTCAATAAAATGTCTTTCGCGTTCGAAATTTTCATGGTGATCGTTAGTTTAAATGAATGAGTAACACAAGGTTCAGCTACAAATATACGCACTTTCTTTTAAGCTGCCAGGAATTTGAAAATCGAAATTGTGTTACGTAACCTTCTAATAATTTCTTAATACTGAAATACTGTGGGAAGAGCATTCGAATTCCGTAAAGCACGCAAATTTAAGCGCTGGGATAAAATGTCCAAGGCGTTCACCAAAATTGGTCGCGAGATCGCCATTGCCGTCCGCCTGGGCGGCCCCGATCCCGAAGGCAATTCGCGCCTTCGCATGGCCATCGCGAATGCCAAGGGCGTGAACATGCCGAAGGATCGTATCGAAGGCGCGATCAAGCGCGCATCCTCGAAAGATCAGGAAGCATTTCAGGAGATCGTCTATGAAGGCTACGGTCCCTCAAGTGTGCCGATCGTCGTCGAATGCGCGACGGATAATCCCACGCGCACTGTCGCCAATGTTCGTAGCGCGTTCGTTCGCGCCGGTGGTCAGCTTGCCACCACCGGTTCGCTTGATTTTCTTTTCGAGCGCAAAGGCGTATTCAAGTTCCCGTCGGAAGGAGTTAATCTTGACGACCTTGAACTCGAACTTATTGATTTTGGCCTGGAAGAAATAACGGTCGAGGAAGGGGAAGTGACCATCCTCACTTCCTTCCCGGATTTTGTAGGAATGCAAAAAGCAGTCGAAGAACGAAAGATCACGGTAACGAGCGCGGAAGTGCAGCGACTACCCACTGTCTTCAAAGAACTCTCCGAAGCCGACGAGGAACCGGTTCTGGAACTCATCGACAAGCTCGAAGAAGATGACGATGTGCAGGCGGTGTATCATAATCTAAAATAGAACCACGATTTTCAGGATGATGCGGATATAAGAAGGATGGATTCTTTTATAATGTCATTGCGAGGAGCATTCGGCGACCGGAGGGAGCGAATATGACGAAGCAATCCGTTGTAAGCCCGATCTCAACGGATTGCTTCGTCGTCCCTTCGGGACTCCTCGCAACGACGCACTAAATGATCGGTAAACAACGAATGTCGAAATCCCACTCTGGAAAGTCTGGCCGTAAGCCATCCGAGCCACAAAAGTTTTCGAAGCCACAGCATAACCTATGGCCGCCGATAGCGGCCCTTGGGATACTCGCTTATGGCCTCTATCGTGCCATAGATCTTCGTTGGATCTCGGACGATGCTTTCATCACCATGCGGTATGTGAAGAACTTCGTCGAAGGAAAGGGTTTAGTCTATAATGTTGGCGAGCGCGTCGAGGGTTACACGCATTTTTTGTGGCTAATGCTCTTGGCGGCATCGAAGGCCGTCGGTTTCGATCCCGTCGATGCGAGTATGTGGCTGGGTATTGCTGCGTATGCGGGGATTCTCGTTCTGCTGTTAGCAATTTCACTTCGCGAACATAAGAAAAATCCGAAAGTGATTTGGTTACCAATAGCCGCCGCACTCTTTGCCCTCAATTATGATACAGCAGAATGGGCGAGCGGGGGATTGGAGACTTCATTCTATACGTTTTTGATTCTTGCCGCATTTTATCTCTGGTTCTATTCCAAGTTTTCAGAACAGCGACGACTATTGCTAACCGGTCTCACGCTCGCACTCATCTCTCTTACCCGACCGGATGGGGTACTCTTTACAGTAACGGCAGTTGTGTTACTTGCTGTAAGTGGCATTAGAAGGAAGCAATCCATTCCCACACTCACTAAAAATATCGGGATGTTGGTGCTGCCATCTATAGTCATTGGCGTTCCATATCTCATCTGGAAGTATTTTTATTATGGCGATATTCTTCCCTTAACATATTACGCTAAATCTGCGGACGAGAATTATTTCAATCAGGGATTTTTCTATATCTGGCTCTATTTCCGTGTGCATTTCACGTCGGCCATTGCGCTTATCGTCGGTGCATTGCTATTGTTTAGAAAAAATGCAAATGGCGACGAAACGAATGAGGATGTGTATCGTGGTTCGCCTTTTTTAACCGCGCTGGCAGCAACCCTTGTTTATTTGATTCTTTTTGTTGCCCGCGTTGGCGGCGATTTTATGTTCGCGCGCTTTATCATGCCTGTTGTGCCGTTCGTGTATTTTATTATCGAGCATGCTTTGAAACGGTTACCCATGAAAGCCCAGTGGCACCGGATCGGGATTGCGATGATCTTGCTTGGTCTGATTCCGGTAGAGAACACACTCCGCGATAACGTGCTCTTTCATTCGAATGATGGAACAGTTTCAATCGCTGGAAATTGGGAACTTACGGATGAGCGCTCGACGCGCGGCATCGCGGATGAACGATGGACCTACTACTACGACCGATTTTTTTCGGTCAACGGCGAGTTCCGTGGATCGATGGATATTTATACCGAATCGAGCAAATATCTCGAGCCTTTTTTTCGCGATTTGGATTTCACCGTTGCCATTCCGGGTGGTGCCAATATGAGAGCATATTATACCAACTTTACAACTTCCATTAATGAATATGGGTTGACCGATTCTTCGATAGCTCATTTGGCTATTGTAAATCGCGCGCGGATTGGGCATGAGAAAAAAGCGCCTGAAGAATATCTTGCCAAACGGCAGGCGGATTTTGAATTGGGGAACGTCGTTGCAAATTTACCGAGTCCGCTTGCCGGTACCACGATCGCATTTCAAATACCAACGCTCGGTCTTTGGCAGTTGGCGCGTGTTGTGACATACGATACTGCGCACATGAATGAACTGGCCCGCCGATTCGATGCGGTAGGGAATGATTCGCGCATTCCGCTCTACCAATATCTCATCCCAGAGTATATTGCGAAGATGATGCCTGTTCGTTCCCTCGATCAGCTCGATAGCGATTACGCCGGGATCCGTAAATATTACTTCAATCGCTACCCTGACCCAGCGCTCCAGCGCCCCTTCGAAGAGCGCATAGCGGAACTGAAGCGGGATTCGGCAGCGAAAAGATGAACCATGATTTTCAGGATGATGCGGATTGGAGGGATTAGAAATCCTTTTAATCCCTCCAATCCGCATCATCCTGAAAATCGTGGTTCTGCCCCTTAGTCCATCGTCTCGACCGCCTCTTTTATTCCATCGATCAGTTCATCCGAATGTTTCCGCTCGAAGATAAGCGGCGGAAGCAGGCGCAGGACTTCACCCGCAGTCACATTCGCGATAATATTATTATCGAAAAGCTGCTTTTGTACTTGCTTCGCATTCGAAGTGAACTCGATGCCGAGCATGAGGCCATGCCCACGTACTTCGCGAATGGAGTTGGGATGCTTTGTCTGTAACGTTTCGCAATTCGTTTTGATGTACGTGCCTTCGCTTAATGCGTTACTCATATAGCTTTTCTCGACCAGATCGAGTACCACGCTACCTGCGACACAGGCGAGCACATTCCCACCGAAGGTCGTTCCGTGGGTTCCCGCTTTGAATACTTCGGCAATTTCTTTTCTTGAAAGAATCGCTCCGAGCGGCAATCCGCCGCCGATCGCTTTGGCGCAAACGACAATATCGGGCTTCATACCGAGATGTTCGTACCCGAAGAATTTTCCTGTTCTGCCGATCCCGGATTGAATTTCATCAGCAATGATGAGGAAATTATGCTTCTTCGCAAGCTCGGCAAGTGCGCGAGCAAAATCAACTGGAACTTCTATAATTCCACCTTCACCCTGAATTGGCTCGATGATAACAGCGGCAGTGCGTGCAGAAACTGCCGCTTCAAGAGCATCGACATCATAGCTCGGAATACAGGAAGCATCTGATAGGAATGGCCCAAAATTTTCACGGTATTTTAATTTATCCATCACGGAAAGCGGACCGTAGGTGCGCCCATGAAATCCGTTGGCAATGCCAAGCACTTCCGCTTTATGCTCGCTGGAAAAAACTTTACGCGCAAGTTTTATCGCGCCCTCGACCGCTTCCGTGCCGGAATTCGTAAAAAAAGTTCTTTCGAATCCCGACATGCGTTCGAGCTTTTCCGCAAGCTGAACCTGTGGTTCCTGCAAATACAAATTGGAGAGATGGAGATATTTCCCAGCCTGCTCGCGGATCGCTTCGACGATGGCAGGATGCGAATGCCCAAGTGCATTCACGCCAAGCCCGGCGATGGCATCGAGGTAGGTTTTGCCAGCATCCGTCGTAATGTGCACGCCCTCCGCGCGCGTCACCGCGCCGATCGGAAGCCGTTCGTAAGTTGGAAAGAAAGAATTTTTTTCTCGTTCGCTAAGATTTGCCATGGAAGTGACCAGAGATGGATTGTGAAAAAACGGAGTGCACTAAACAATGACGGGACAAATATTATCCCAACGGCTGGAGCTTGTTCCACATGTCATCCCGAGCGGAGTTTGTCCGACGAAGGAGGACAAACGTAGTCGAGGGATCTCATGTAGTTTTGGCAAAGAGGTAAATCGCAAGAGATCCCTCGACTGCGCAAAACTCCGCTGTCGCTTCGTTTTGCTCCTCTCGGGATGACAATTAAAAAAACCGCGTGTGAGGTGATAATTAAGTTACTGCCATCGCTCCGGCCGCATAGCGGGAAATAGCACGACATCCCGGATGGATTCTTCGCCCGTCATTATCATTACCAGACGGTCGATGCCGAAGCCGAGTCCTGCCATTGGCGGCATTCCGTATTCCATTGCGCGGAGAAAATCCTCATCGAGGATCATCGCTTCTTCATCGCCTTTGGTGCGCAATCGAGCTTGCTCTTCGAATCGCGCACGCTGATCGATCGGGTCGTTCAGTTCGCTGAAGGCATTGGCAAGTTCCTGTCCGTTCACATACAGCTCGAACCGCTCAACGAGTCCCGGCTTCGTTTTGTGCATCTTTGCTAATGGGGACATCGAAAGAGGATAGTCAGTGATGAACGTCGGCTGAATAAGATGATGCTCGACTTTTTCTGAAAAAATTTCGTCGATGATCTTTCCAGCGCCCGCGCTTGGCTCGATTGCAACACCGAGATTTTTCGCGGTCTCGTGAAGTTCCTCCTCATTCATTTGGCTGACATCCACGTCGGCATATTCTTTGATCGAATCGTACATGGAAAGCCGACGGAATGGAGGAGTAAAGTTCACTTTAGAATCGCCAACAGCACGGGCAACTTCCGCAAACATTTCTTCAACGAAGGACATCATCCATTCGTAATCTTTGTAGGCAATGTAAATTTCGGCCATGGTGAATTCCGGGCTGTGGTTCTTATCCATGCCTTCGTTGCGGAAATCTTTTGCGATCTCATACACGCCTTCGGCCAGTCCGCCGACGATGAGGCGTTTCAGATACAGCTCGTCCGCAATGCGGAGAAAAAGATCGAAATCGAGTGCATTGTGATGCGTGACGAATGGCCGTGCATACGCACCGCCATAGATCGGCTGAAGGATAGGCGTTTCAACCTCGAGATAGCCACGCTCGTCGAAAAAGCGGCGAATGGTTGTGATGATCTTTGCGCGCGTTCTAAATGTCTTTCGTATCTCGGAATTTACGGTGAGATCGAGATAACGTCTGCGATAGCGCAATTCTTTATCCGAAAAAGCATCATGAACTATTTTCTCTCCGGTGACGGGATCGGTCTCTTCTTTCACGACAGGCAGCGGCCGGATCGCTTTTGCAAGCACTTCGAACGTTTGGACATGTAGCGTGACCTCACCCGTCCGTGTGCGGAAAATAAATCCGTTCGCGCCGATGATATCGCCAATATCAAGCAGTTTCAAAATGTCATATCGCTCGGCAATCTCGTTCGATTTGAAATAGATCTGGATTTTTCCCGCCTCATCCTGCACATGTGCGAACGTCGCTTTGCCCATGTGCCGAATACCCATAATGCGTCCGGCGATAATGGCTGTTGGGTGTGCGTCGGGGTTCGCCTCGTCGAAAAGAGCAAGTGCTGCATCGGAAAAGTGTGTTCGATCGAATGCGTACGCAAACGGATCCGTGCCAAGCGCACGAAGCGCGGTAAGCGAGCTTCTTCAAACTGATAGCACGAATTGGAATGAGGCTTGGGTTGAACTTTCGGGCGCGGATCCCGGCGAAAAGCTGACGACCGATGATCTTCGTGTTGCAAATGGGAACCGGATTGCAGAAATTCTTTCCGTTGATTCGGTGGGATGGAAATTCCGAAGCCGGCTTGCACTGAGTTTTGTGCTCGATAATTCCGGTTCGATGTTCCATGCGTTCGATTCACTCACGAACGATTGCGATAGTATCGTCAAACCGCTTCCCGCTGGCGTGATCGGACAAGCCATTACATTTGATACGCGGTATCGAGACCCATCCTATCTTTACACCAGTCGTTCATCCACCTTTATTGCGAATCGCCGATTTACCGATAGCATTATGGCGCTTAGTCGCTTCTGGCATTTTTACGATACGATTAGAACGCAGTTCACCCCACTTTACGATGCGATAGGCGAAGCAGTTAGAAATATCGTGACGAGACGAGAGCATGCCGATACCGCTCATAGCGATGTCCTCATTGTCGTCACTGACGGTCAG
>Ga0206974_1059_pt1 | contig 26665 bp, 16 predicted proteins | sample Alteio_BWOrgHeat_84_FD_152920 | JGI IMG/M metagenome (GOLD analysis project Ga0206974, IMG submission 152920) | Enriched cells from forest soil in Barre Woods Harvard Forest LTER site, Petersham, Massachusetts, United States -... | ecosystem: Environmental > Terrestrial > Soil > Temperate forest >... | reverse complement strand
TCAATGAAGGGCCAGGCTCCGGGGTTCGTATTCTAAACCGACCGTCGCCGGCTCCATTTTCAGAAAGCACCAAATACGCCGAGCAAAATTTGTATTCCCGAGCCAAGGAACTCGTAGGCGACCGCGATCCTCGGGAACATGAATTCTCGGTGCAACTCCGAGCTTTTGATCACGGGAAGTCTGGCAGTGGTCTCGGCGTGGCCGTATTGCTGGGGCTATGCGGTGCCCTTCTTCAACGCAGCCTGAAGGGAGGGCTGCTCGTTGTTGGAGCAGTAAACCTGGGCGGCTCCCTGGATCCGGTTTACAATGCTGTGGGCATCGTTGAACTCGCTATTGAGAAAGGTGCCTCGCTGGTATTGCTTCCCGTCTCTGCACGGAAACAACTAAACGATTTATCGGACGAAATGGCGACGAAGGTTTCTCTACTCTATTATTCGGATCCGAAAGAAGCATTGATTAAGGCGTTGGAGGGGTAAGACCACTCGCTATGTGAAAGCGCTTGGTAAATGGTCCGGTGGGGAGTCCTATTAGGGTTCCGCCACCATCGAGCATAATTCTTCGGATGGAAAGCTCAAAGTTACCCGTCTCGCTTTGAACAGGAACTCCTTGAAGTTCGTTGTCGACGAATGCGTTGATAAGACTCTCTTCTTTTGAAAGCTCATCTTCTGATCCATGCTTCACTTTCAGATGTCTTATGAAGAGCGCTTCAACATGCCTCAAAAGCAAATTGGGCTCTATAAAAGAATTGCAACTGATCTTATCGACGTCGATATGAGCCACGAACATTCTCAAAAGACGAAATTGCTCGCGCAGGCCTACCTGGAGATATGAGGTCTCAGGCTCGGATTTGCAAAATAATTTCTTATAGTATTTCACAATGTGCTCTTTTCTTTGCTTCTCATCATATTTTGTCCACTTTGCTTTCGAATCCGCAAGGTTCCCAGGCTGGTATATCCAATAGGCATCATTCCGTTCGCTCCCCTTCAATCCACGCCCCGTCTCCCCACAGAGCTTGGTTGGGTCGGCCAGTATTGCCGAATCGTAGATATGGTAATGAAGAGTCAGAAACTCACCCATGTGTTCTTCTATCCTTTCAATTATGGGTCTTGAAGACATTCCTACATAATTCACCCACCAAGTACCCGTAAAAGCTGGATTGCTGTTTGGAACTACCCAAAAATACAATCCCTTGGTCTCCTTTTGATACATTCTGGTATCTTCCCACAAAAGTCTATCAGTTCCAGATTCCCCAGTGAGTCTGTACGGACCTTGAAGCTTTATTTCTTCAATGTTACATATGATCATTTTAGCGTAAGGATTAGTGCGGTATATATGGGTTTAGTTGCGGCGATGGGTCGTTGCCTGGAGTGTCTTTCGGTAATTTGGAATTTCATACTGTCCTTCCCAGCCCTGGCTTTCCAAGCAAGGCATGTAAAAGGAGAATGGGTGGGCGCTTAAATAAAATCTCTTTCACGGAAATTCTACCTGAGCGAATTCTTAAACTGCGCCATTTGAAAATTCGTATTATCGTTCGCGTATGCTCGAATTAGCAATGCTTCTATATTGTGAATTGCGTTGTTAAAAGGGATGTGATATGCTGAGAAGTATCTGACAACTTCGCCCTGCTTCAGATCAATTTTTCGAAGCCGTGTGGTTTTACCTCCATTGAGTCCATAGAGTGTGATTATGCGATTGAGTTGATTATTCATCTCATCGAGCAAGGTTCGCCTGTCGCCTTTCTGCGTCTTTCCTACATAAACGACTTCCCTCTGACTGTTGTAAAAGACGTAGATACCTTTCGTTGGTTTATCATTAATGCTTCTTAGTTTTGCAAATTTCGTCTCCTCTTTCCTGTCGAAAAGGTAGAGCTTATTGCCTCTGAAGCGTTTCCCATCTTGTTTCATTCTAACGTGAGGAGTTACTGGATGGAATTCATAGATAGGCGTGACGATTTTCAGCGCAGCCAAGTTGAATACTTTTGCAAACACTTTCCTGGCACTCTTTAAATTGTTTATGGGTCCGTTCCCATTCCTATAATTCCATACAGTCATGATCTTGACATCAAGGGCTTTAGCCATGTCCTTGTTCGAAATAGCTGGGAAGTAACTCTCAAATACTTCCAACATCAGTTTAATGGGGTCAATCGGCATGTATTATTTTTTTGTCGTCTGTTAAGAATTCTCGCCAAAATGCCCAGGGCGATATGTTACGGTTCCAGGCAATTGCTTCATGGTTGTCAAATTAAAAAATGCTTCCGTCACTGCAATTAAACGCGCCTCGTGCCTCAGGAAGTTCTTGGGATAGAAAAGGTGATGACCGGTCAAACTCAGTTGCCGCAACATATTCTGTTCTTGCAGTAATGTTAAACATTCTCAAATGGTTGAAAGAACATTAAATCGGTTAACAATTTGAGCGCATTCGCCATCCCGAGTCCAGAAGACTCGTAATTTTGCACAATCGAATAATTAGGAGTGAACTCAATCGAGAACGATGAACCAAACCCTATCACACCTCGAAACCATAGTTCGTGGAGCTATCACTGATGATAAGCTGCTGATCGTTTCGCGACATGCTATCGGCAACTCCCTGACTCGCGCCCTGGCGCTTAGAGGAGTGCCGGTGATCAACCTCAGAGTTGTTACGCTTGAAGACCTCGCGGTCGAAGCTGCTACGCTCAAACTCGCGGTTGATGCCATGAAACACTCCACCACCGAGCAAGAAATTGCTATGATTGAGGAAGTATTTATTCGGGATATTCAAGGGAAAGATCATCTCTATTTTGGCGGACTGCACGCAACCACTGGCTACGTGAAGTGCTTGCATGGCGCACTGACGGATTTGCGGTACGCTGGTATCACCGCCTCTACATTAGACGCCAGGGCGTTTGTGGTTCCAGCAAAATACAAGGGATTACATGCGCTCCTGGAAGGATATGAGAATGCGCTCGTAACCCAAAACCTTGCCGATACTGCCGCAGTATTTCGTGCGGCTATCGAATGCGTGAACAACCCGCTCGGAAAAAAGCTGATCGTGTATGATAGTGTACCGCTTTCGAAATTGGAGCGAGAATTTCTGACAAGAATATCCGGAGATGCGTACTCACTGCTTCCCACCGGCATTCCCATGGATGTTGGCACTCCACGATTATTTGCGCGCCCCAGCACGGACGGAATTGCAAAGCTGACGACGGCCAGCCTCTGGGATAACCCCTTTATCGGAATCAATGTAACGTACTTTAGGGCGCGTTCACCTCGGACGGAGGTTCGGGAAGTGATCCGACGAGTGGTTTCTTCTGGTCAATCATTTGACAAGGTTGAAGTAGCATGCACAGAGTATTCATCGTATTCACAGCAGTTTTATTTGGAATCGGTGCTTCACAATGTTCCGTGTACGTTTGCAGAGGGTGTGTCCGCTACGATCACTCGGACCGGCCGAGCGGCGCTCGCATGGGTGGAATGGATCGCTTCGGATTTTCAAGTAACAAAACTTCGTGAGTTATTGGAAGCTGGCATCGTTGCGAATATAACAGGAACGAATGACATCTCGATTTGGAAGCTTATTAATCTACTGCGGGAGGCCAAAGTCGGGTGGTTTCGTGAACGCTATGGCAAACGGCTTGCAGTGCTGCGGCAAAAAGAAGTTGATAGTGATAAAGAGCAAGCACGCCACGATAAAATTGATGCTGCAATTAATGTTTGCGAAGGGCTTCTTTCAATGGTCCCTATGCCGGGTGTTGACGGAACAGTTTTTCTCGCGGAGTTCTTCAAAAGTATAGCTAACTTTGTTGCATTGCACGCAAAGATCAAAGATGAAACGGAAGATGTGCTTGCTCGCTCCCAAATCGCTGACGCATTTGACAGACTTAGTCTGGCGGCATACTCGAATGTTTCCATCAAGGCTGCTTGCATTGCCGCAAGTCGTGTTATTGAGGACCTGCGTGTTAATAATAGCACTCCAAAGCCAGGTCATGTTCACATCGCGCCCATCCATTCTGCCGGCTTTTGCGCACGTCCGATCAATTTTCTTGTTGGTCTGGATGACCATAGCTTTCCAGGAGGCGCACCAGAAGATCCGATTGTACTCGATGAAGAGCGAAAGAAACTCAACGAGGAGCTTGTATGCTCAGAAGATATGCGCCAGAGCGCCTGGCACTCGATGCTGCGTTATCTTAGTTCCGTCCAAGGTTCCATCACGCTGAGCGTTCCCGTGGATGATATCGCCCAGGAACATCCGCTCGCAGCGTCACCGCTGCTACTACAAGCCTATCGGTGGGTTAGCTCGAATGAGGCGGCAGGATTTGATGACTTGACCCAAGCACTCGGAGAGCCTTGCGGATATGCGCCAGAATACCCGTTAGAAGATTCGGAATGGTGGATGCGTAGCATTAACATGCTGCCATCACGGCCGCATGCACGACAGGCGGTACTTATGGCGTATCCCGATCTTGAAATGGGACTTCATGCCTTGGAAGCGCGAGGCAGCGACCTTTGTTCGGAATACGATGGAATTGTGTCGGTCGAAGCAGCAAAGTACGATCCGCGTATTACTCGGAAGCCGCTCTCGGCATCGTATTTGGAAAGTATCGCCAAGTGCCCGTTCAACTTTTTTGTCAAGCACATTCTATCTCTCAACGAGCCACAGGACTTTGAGTATGATCCTTCGGTCTGGCTTGACCCGATGACTCGTGGCACGCTTCTGCACGGAATCTATGAAGACTTTCTTCGTGCGGCCGAGTCGGAGCGGACCCTATCCAGCCTAACAGCACTTGCAACAAGACACATCGAAGCGATGGCCGAAGAGATCCCGCCACCTGCGGTTAATGTTTACAGTCGTGAGCGCGCTGACTTGCTCGATGAGCTTCGCATCTTTGAGCACATGCTGGCGTCGCAAGCAGGGGAGTATCAGCCTCGCTACTTAGAAACCGTATTCGGAATGGAAGAGGCTGAGGGAGCAACGCTTGATGTGGCTGAGCCGGTGCCAATTTCGGTTGGATCTCGTACTATCATGGTGCGGGGCAAGATTGACCGGCTTGATGAGAACCCATCGGTTCATCAATGGCGTGTGGTAGATTACAAAACGGGTGGAAGTGGCAAAGTGGATGACAGAGCGATGTTCGAAAATGGAAAGGAATTGCAATTGCATTTTTACGGTCTGGCCGCAGAAAAGATCCTGCAACGCTCCGGCGATGCAAAGGCATCGGTTGTTCAAGGTGAATACTGGTTCCCAACCAAAAGAGGATCTGAGAGACCAGTGAAGAGACGCCTCGATCCTGTGAGACTTTCGGAGGTTCTTGAGATATTACTCGATGCAATTGCGAATGGCACATTCATGTGTCTGGATCCAAAATGTTATAGCTGCAAAGAGTACGGCTTCCATTCTTGGGATGATCCTAAAATAAAAGCCAAGCTCGCGAATCCGGGTAATGTGCAATTGAATAATCTACGTCGGTTGGAGGATTACGCGTGATGGCTAAGTCAAAACCAGTTAATGATATTCCAGTCCCGGCGCTGCCCGCTGAGGCAGTGCTGATCGATCATACCGTTCTCGTCGATGATCCAGCACGCATCCTTATACGAACGGCGCTCGATACGAGTATTTTTGTCGAGGCTGGAGCCGGCTCGGGAAAGACCCACGCGCTGGTTGACCGAATAATCGGGCTGATTGCGGATGGTGCGAATGACGGTCGGCAGATCGTGGCAGTAACATTCACGAGGAAGGCAGCGATAGAACTACGGGAGCGATTACAGCTCCAACTGGAGAAATCACTAAGGCAAAAGGAGTTGCTTTCGTACCATCCACAATTTGCTGCGGCGCTCGCCGATACGGATCGGGTGTTCGTGGGAACGATTCACCAGTTTTGCGCCAAATTGCTGCGAGCGCGACCCATTGAAGCAATGCTCGACCCGTCTTTTGAGGAGGTAGAGGATGATGCAAGCGCAGGGCTCGCCCTCGAAGCCTGGCATGAGTTCCTCGCGAAGGAACATGCAGAAGGCTCCGATCGCCTCGGCAAATTGGAACTGGTTGGTCTCTCAACAGAGGATTTGAGGGACGCGTATCTAACGCTTGTAACTTATCCCGACGTGGAGTTTCCCTTACCGGATTTGGCAGAACCAAACTATAATCTGACGCTCAGTGCTATCCGGGATTTTGTTACTCGAGCACTTCCTTTCATTACGTCCACATCGGATGTCCAAAAATCTAAAAAACTGCAGGACAAAGTGCTTGCGACAAAACGTCGGTTTTCTCGGCTCGACCACTTCCCTCCCATTTCCTTGCGGGATGCATTTGAGGTTATCACCCAGTGGTTAGACGTTGACGACCCCACCCAAAAGCTGTGGTCTAAAAAAGAGGTGGCAAAAGCTTTTGCGGCTGAATATGAAAGTTCTCTCAACCCCAAAATCCAATCAGCGATGTCCGAATGGTATGCATACCGTTATCCGATCGCGATCGGGTTCGCCGGAAAGGCAGCAGATTACTACGCCGATATGCGGAGGCGACGAGCGGTGCTTAATTATGCTGACTTGCTAGAGAAGGTTGCGGTTATGCTTCGCACCCAGCCGGAGGTTCGGCAATACTTTGCTAATAAGTTCCGTCAGATTCTTGTGGACGAATTTCAGGACACGGACCCCATTCAGGCAGAGATCCTTTTGTGGCTGACTGGTAAAGAAGATGCGGATGTGGGAACAATGAATGAGCGGGCCTCGTGGCAACAGCGGGTCCCACGGCCCGGATCGCTCTTCGTTGTTGGCGATCCTAAGCAATCCATTTACCGCTTTCGACGAGCCGACATTCAAACCTTCAATTTGGTGCGGGATATTATCGTCAAAGGCGATGGCGAAGATGCCGAGTTGCTTACGACGTTCCGTGCGTCCGCCAAGCTAACTAAGCCATTAAATGCAGCGCTTTCGCCGCTGTTCGCGAGATCCGAACCGCCGTATCAGGCAGTCTATAACAAGCTCGAGGCAAAAGCGGATAATCCTGGTTATTCCACGAGTGGACTGAGGGTGTTGGTCTCAGGGAGCAAGATCGATAAGGTGGCAGACAAGGTTGCAGCGGACACGGGGCGAATCGCTGACGCGATCGAGTGGGCAGTTGCTGGGAATGTTAGAACATCGGAGAAGGACGTTGGACGAGGCATCACCCACAGCGAGATTATGGTCTTGCTGCCCCAAAAGGCGGACCTGGACACATATTGCGCGGTCCTGGAAGAGCGCGGAATTCCATACGAAGTTAAGGGCGCGAAGAGCTTCTCCAATTCGCCCGAGCTCCAGGAACTTCTTGTTCTGCTTCAATTGCTTGACGATCCTGCAAACCAGATTCAGCTTTTTCGTGTGTTGCGCGGGAGCTTTTTCGGAATTTCAGATAAAGCGGTCTATGATTTCGTGGAGGGAGGCGGCACACTATACTTAAATAACCCGAGCGCATCTGCTCCGAGTGATTCGGACGCTGGGCAGGCATCGACGCAGATTATCCATGCACTCGACAAATTGGCAAGATGGCGCAAGTATTTTGAGACTATGCCTCTCGCCGGTGCTTTTGAACAGATTGTTCAGGAGTTAGGTCTGGCCGCCTTCGCACTTTCGGGGCAGAGTGGCGGTAGTGCGGCAGGCAATATCCTAAAAGCCATCGAAGTCGTACGGGCATCAAATCTCACAACGTTGCACGCACTGGCCACAAGGCTGAAAGAGATGCTCGTTAGTAAAGTGGAAGAACACGCAATTCCGCGGGCTGGCGGTGGTGCGGTGCAGGTGATGAATTTGCATCAGGCAAAAGGCCTGGAAGCTAAACTGGTTTTCCTTGCAAGGCCACTTGATGCCAAGGATCATCCACCCACCTACCATATCGAGCGCGAAAGCGATCATTCACAAGGATATATTCTGGTGCGACGTCCAAATGGACCGTATCACTGGACTACTTTAGCTCACCATCCGGATTGGGATAGCTTCGGAGCCGAGGAGGAACGATATGATGATGCGGAGAAAATGCGTTTGCAGTATGTGGCCGCCACGCGAGCTGCCGAGTTGCTTGTGGTGAGTGTTGCAAGAATAGAAGGGAAAGCGCCCACGGCGGGATATTGGAACCCGCTCGTTCCGAATCTTGCTGAGATTGACGAGCTTGTAGTCCCATTTGCGACCCCGTTAGCGGAACCAGGTTCAGACATCGATGGGAATGAATGGACCGCTGAGCGAACGCGAGCCGTGCGAATTGCGAGTGATGCCATTGCAAGATCGACTGAGCCGACCTACGGGCAGCTGGCAGCGAAAGAATATGCGCTTGCGGGACACTTGCATCCTTACGCAACCGATGCGAATGGGTATGGAATAGCGTTTGGTACGGTGGTCCATAAGATTCTGGAGCGATCCCCATTGCCCGAGCCGCTTGAGCCGTTCGTCAGAATGTTGTTGACTGAGGAAGGACTTGACCATTCACTAACCAACGAAGTTGTTTCAGCGGTAAAAAGGGTTACGGATTCCGATTTGTGGCTGCGAGCCGGTAAAGCCGCAAGGGTACTGCGCGAGGTACCCTTCATTGTTCCCGCGCCCAGCGATGGCGCGGCCCACGCTGCCGTTCCATGTGTCCTTACTGGTGCGATCGACCTGATGTTTTTGGAAGCGGATGGGTGGGTTATCGTGGACTACAAAACCGATGCTGGCGCAATAGATCCGTTAGTGGAGCATTACAAACCTCAATTAGATCTGTATGCAAATGTCTGGAGTTCCTACACCAAGGAACCCGTCAAAGAGAAGTGGCTGCTGTTTACCACAAGCGGTGAGGGAAGGAAAGTGTAACCTCTTAAGCCAGTTCGATAGCCTTACATAAAATTCCGTGTCAAGTCTAAATCCATAGCAATATGACAAAAGTAGAAATAAAAGACCTGATCTGTTTGGCAATCGGAAGCAGTGAGATGAAAAAGTCTCTGGAGGAGATGTGCCATTACACATACTACTTGAAGCACGAGCGGGAGATTCAACTAATTATTAATAAGTACCTTAACAAACATCTAAAGGGTGATCGGATTTGCGTTTGTGAACACCAGAAAACCGACTTGCTCGTAAAAGACCATGCGGATGAGAAAGGTGAGAATGGGGTGAGGATTGAATTAAAATATCAATTCTGGTATGACAGAGCTAAGCCAAAGACGAAGCACCATTTTAATGGTGTTGGTGAAGCGATCCGTAAGGACTTGTGTGATAGAAAGGCGGACATTTTTATTCTGGTCATCTACAATGACGATATGGAAGAAAGTCAAGATGGTTCACATTGGATAGGCAAAGCTGAGAGGCACAAGCCGAAGGAACTGAAGAAACAGATTGTTGCTCGATGGCGGAAAGACTTTTCAGAGTTGGAAGGAGCCAAAATTCTCCATCAGGGAATTCGGACACCGACGTTATTTAGCAAAAGCACGGCAATTAATTTTAGGTTCATGTTCTTTGTGGCTGCCCTGCATAGCTGAGCATCTTTACACCCACGCGAGACATCCAAATACCGAGAGCATTAAAAACACTTGCACGTTCGGGCGAGTGGAAGAGGTGTTGGTAGTGCTGCGCCGATGGTAGAATGGAACCTTATGGTTAAGGCGAATGTATCAAAAGAGGGTTTGTAACACTTGTAATTATTCCTGGTATGCGTATCACTCTGCTTTCTTTACTTGTTCTTTTTACTGCGTGTGCTCGAACCGGATCGCCTGCAAGGTCTGCGAGTGAAACGCTCAAAGAATATTATGCGGCCTGCACGTCCGCAGATACTGCGCGAACCTATGCGCTTTCGACCTCCGAGCGCGTCAAACAGCTTCAGTCAAATGCTGCATATTATTTCGTGAGATGTTATAGTGCCGTGGATTCCATTCAGGTTCTACGCGAATCGCCGCTTTCCGACACACAAACGGAAGTTCTCTACACTGACGTGAGGTACAACCGGACAACGGGCATTCGCGAGGACTCATCCCTTGTCGGATGCACGATGAAAAAAGAAGGCGGCGAATGGAAGGTTAGCTTGTGCCATGCTCCGAAAGGGTCCGCCATTTGAACGACCGTTCCGGCACTGAACGCCTCCCGGATCACGGATATAACTCTGTGACGCTCGACGTTCAAGCCCACAGCTGTGGAGGATATGGGGGCGGAGCAGGAGAAATTATTGTGATCAAATAAAGCCCCCTCTAAGTGGAAAACGTACTCAGGCAAATTGCGAGCCACAAGAATTTAGAACTTGCGTGGCGCCGTATAACCGCAGCACGAAATACACCGTACAAAAACTTTTTTCGCCATCTATATACTCCGTATGAACTCGCACTTAAGGCTAATCTTGAAGACCTTTCCCAAAGAGTGCTTGGCGGATCATACGTGCCGCACCGACCAATACGTGTGTATCAACCGAAGGCGTCTGGCTTGCAGCGGCCACTTAGCTTGCTTTACTTAGAGGATCAAATATTGCTTCAAGCGATGGCAAACGTCTTCGAGAAAAAAATTGGGAGCAGAAGGGCGGCGCTGCACTACACGACAGTTTACAGCAATATTTCAGACGGGACCAAGGGGATCTTTTTTATTAAGCCGTGGCCGGAGGGCTGGACTAAGTACCATAAAGATAGCGAGAAACATTTCCAAAAGGGTTATGTCTGGGTTGCAAAATTTGACCTATCAGCCTTCTACGATACAATTTCACATTCTCTCCTTCTATCAATTTTGTACCCACGCTCCTTTCGCCGTGGCGCGAGCACTACAGCCAGCGACACAATATCAAAGTGGTTTTCATGCTGGTCATCCGAATTGAACACCGGCAAAAATGAACATGGGTTGCCGCAGGGCCCGATTGCCTCGGATTTTTTGGCTGAGTGCCTAATGCTAAAGATTGATCTGACCATGCGCGACAAGTTCCAGTACATGCGATACGTGGATGATATTCTGTTATTCGGTAAAACAGAGTTTGAAGTACGAGAAGCAATTATTAAACTCGAAGTTCTTTGCAGGGAGCACGGTCTAATACCTCAAAGCTCCAAGACAGGAATTAAAAGGATCACTTCGGTTGATGAATTGCAGTTCGAACCGATAAGTTTAAAAGACGAAGATGTTGATGAAGGAGTGGTTCTGAAGCACACGAAGGCAAACGCTCTGTTTCACGATGCTGTTGATCTCACGGCTTTTCCTCCAGTGATAAAGGACAGGAGTAAATTGCGTTTTACGCTTTTCAGAGCCAGTCCTTCTATTACAATGAAGAAAATGGTTGTTCAAATACTGCCATATTTCCCCGAACATATCGACGCCTTGGTTATTCATCTCCTTAAATACGGAAACAATGATGATGTATTTGCACTTTGTAAAGATTTAATTTTTAACTCCCCGTACGACTACGTCCGCGGCCAACTCCTACTTTTAATTTCTGCGACAACGTCGAAAGTGGCTGACGACGAGCTTATCCGAAAAGCAATTGATTTTCTTACCAATGGAAGCGGAAACTTCATACTCAATTGGGGTGCTTGTCGTTTCTTGGTTGCTGCTGAGACTTCAACTGGACGGAAATATGCTAACTTTGCCAAAAAGCAGCGTTCACTTTTATCGGGCCTGCTCCTGCCTGAGCTTCCACCTCGTCTTTTGAATGATGTTACATACATTGAGGAGGTTGCTAGGCGTTCGCAGTTTGAAGCAAACATCACCATCGGCCTGATGAAATTGAACACAACGTGCTTGGCCGCGATCGGAACGCTGTGTTCAAGCGGCGTGGTGCCAGGTCAGTCTGTTAATTCTTTCCGCGCCACCGGAATCATTCCAGGCGCGCCTTTCCGCGCTGATTCGATAGACGAGATTTTGCGCGGCCGTTTTGGGATTACTAGGTGGAAGAAGTGGTCGAATTTTTTTGGGGCGGAATATAGCGATGCATGCTCGCTCCTCTTTTTGGCAAATGCTGCCTTTAACTCTGGGAGGACTAACTGGCTTGCGTATCAAAATAGTTTTAATCATCTTCTATACACCAATCTCAATAATTGGCTCCAGACGCTTTCGTTTGCTGGCTATGAAAATCCTACCTTCTTCAGGGGCGGCAGGCTAAGACACAAAGATTACGGAACTCTGGTGGCTTCCGGCTCTTTGCTCGACCACGCTTATCCTGCGCTAAGTCTTGCATTGAGGGAAGCAAATAGGCGCAGAAATGTTCTACCGTCCTCACATCCTTATGATCGTCGATCTGGAGGCAAGGCCCAGCATCTAACTGCTATCGAACAGAAAGCGCTTGTCGGCCACTTAAAGAGAGGGTATTTGCAACTAATAACCATTTTGGATGCACATCTTTAGGGTAGGCATCCCGCTTGATTAGTGTCCAATCTCGCGCGTTAATAATTACATACCATGCAACGAACCAGAATCTCCAATCTCATTTTTTCGTGCTCCGTTGCGGTTGTATCGTTAATTCCCAATCAAAGCTTCGGCTGGGGTAAGGATGGTCATGCTGCTATCGTTCGTCTGGCGTTTCAGCTCATGCCCCCAGCGCAACGCGAGCGGCTTTATGCCATACTCGATACCACCGATCCCTATTACATCGGCAATTGGGCGGATTGGATAGCCCGCAAAGAATATCCAGAGTCCAAGCCGTGGCATTATGTTGACATCCCGCCGGACGCCACGGAATACGTTGCCTCCCGCGATTGCAAGGATGACTGCATTCTCTCGGAGCTTCCACTGCTCGAACAGGAGCTAAAGAAAAAGCGACTCTCCTTCGCGAAGCGCCGAGAGGACATGCTTTATTATTTCCATTTTCTCGGCGATCTTTATCAACCGTTCCATACTTTAGGTCCCACCGGCGCAACCGACTTATTCGTTAAATGGCATGGGGAAAGAACAAACATGCATCGAGTTTGGGATGAGAATATCATTCTTGACCACGATATTGACACGATCTCCCTCCTCAAATTGGCGTGTACCATGCAATCGGAACCGCTGGAAACTGATTATGCGAAGATCGCGATGGAAGGTCACAGGGTTGCAGTTCAGAATCTGGTTGATCCCGGCATACGGCTCCCCAACAATTATTCCGATCAGAAATGGCCGATCGTCGAACATGCTCTCATTGAGGCCGCATTGCTGATCGTAGCGAAGACGAAGGATATGCGAACCTAAGCTTCGCGGCGCACAGATCTTGTCATCCCGCCCCTGGCTCTGATTGCTCAACCCGATCGCCATCTTCAGTGATAGTCTCCCTTGAAATTTTGAGCTTTGAGGTGTGAGTGCTGAAGACAAGTGTGATTGTGAAGGTAGGCTTTGGATGAATATTGACAGGAGTTCATTTATGTTAGGTCACAAATTTATCCCCGAATTGATGAAACTCTTCTTTTGAAAATCAGGGTTTCTTTTAGCATAAGAATTGTGAGCACCAGTCTCACACCGTTTTGCAGCGACTAAACTTACGTACGAGTCCGCAAAACATGATGCCCCGTTCGTGGGCTTGATTGCGATTTTTGCGATAAAATGTTTGATCGTCACGAAGGAACGTGGTTCGTTCACGAGTGACGGGTTTTGAGGTAGCGCCCAAAGGGCATTGAAATGAGGAGAGCAAAAATGAGGTGCAGCGTGCAATGCAATCAAGCCTTTTCGCCCCGCGTCCCCGCGAGCAAGTATCCTTTTGCCAGTTCTATTTTTTCAGTAATCAAGCTTTTCGCTTTCACTGGCTTTATTGTTGCGGCCCCTTCTCTTCTTCGCGCCCAAAGCAACCCGCCGTTTAAGAATCCCTCGCTCGATTCGAATTGCTACTTCCCACAAATCGACTTGCCGGGAGAGATCGATACGATTGTGGGTGACTCTGCGAATGCCGGTATCGGTGCATACATCCATAACCTCGGGCCACAACATGGCGGCTTACCAGGTAATCTGCTGATCCAGGGGTCAGGCGTGTTCGATCAGGTTGCGACCGGCCCAACATTCGATTTACACGATTTAAAAATTAAGGCAAAGGATGTCCTTAATCTTGACCTTCAAAGTATTTATTTCGGCCATTTTCACAATAGTTCCGCCGTAGATATTTTCACTAATGAAGGATGGATTATTTATTGGGCAGACGATAACGGGAACTATGATCGGACACATTCCACTCATTTGAAAACAAATGTTCTTGGAAATGCCATCAATGGCAAGCAAGGAGAATTTGTTGCTTACATCGCACATCTTACTTCCGATACAATTGATGACATCGTTCTGGGATACGGTACGAGTAATACAAACGTTTTTGAAGATAGTTTGTATTTGGTTCTTTATAAGGGGGGTGATTCACTCGCAAGTATGGACACCGCTTATGAAGACACGTCCGCAAACTTCGGGTTGGTTAATGACGATTATTATACAGTTCAGGGAGATTTTCGAGGCTCTGGAAGAGACGATCTTCTAATAGTTAATATTCTTTTTAGTCAGATCAATCAAGATAATGTGTATTTTTACCAGAATGACCCGCCTTTTTCGCTCCAGCACCTCGCTCAAGTGATCGGCAGAGATACGCTATGGACCTCCAAAGATAACAAGGTAATGAAAGACTCCGCTTACGCTTGGCTTTTCCCCCCAGAGAACGCCATTGTGATGCATTTACTACCGAAAAAGACTGGAGATAACTCCGTTGATTTGGCCGCTTGGATTCCAACAACCAACGACAGCAACAACAGCATTTTCATATTCCGTGGCGGACCAGATTTTGGCTCTCATCGCATTACCATTGATAGTGTAGCTTATGTTATTACTCCTCCGAAATTAGGATATGAAATTTGGCCAAGTGGCTTTGTTGATGCAGGAGATATGACAGGAACCGGTAATCATGTCCTCTACACTGAAGGTGGTTCCACAGGGTCCGGTCGGTATTCGGACCAAAATTATTATGTCACGGGTCAGGCTCTGGACAACAAGATTGATATTTTTTACAAAAATTCTCTTACGGGCAATGGTGATACACTGACAGCCAATTCCGATAGCCTCGAAGATATGCTTCTTGGCTGGCCATATTATGGAGATAGCACTAATGGAACAATTTGGTTAATGTATGGCTCGAAAGAGATTCCCGTACATCTTAATCCTCAGTTTGCGGACGTCAAAGAAATCCCATTGGACAATGGAGCAGGCATCACATTCGCCCCCAATCCGATAACAAAATCGTGGAGCGTCGCAACTATTATTTGGCCTCAAGCTGAGAGTGCTGAATATGAAGTGTACAATATTATGGGTTCCATTGTGGACAAGGGAACGATTCGCATGTCGGTCGGTGAGAACGAGCAAACATCTGCTGAACAAATTCGGATTAATTTTCCGAGCCTACCCAATGGAACTTACGTTTTTGTAGTCCACGGTGAGTCGCATGAAGCAACAACGAAAGTCACAATTATGCGATAACCAATTAACCACACCACTAAATCCCACATATTTTGAATATCATGAGAACCAGAATACATTTCCATCGTCGCCTTTTGATTTTCACAATTCTTATTATACTAATTGAGCAAGGAGTTCGTGCCCAGCAACCGATTGCTCCGCCTGACACAACCTTTCCGCTCGGCGGTCTTACAGCCTTTGGATCACCAGTAACGAATGTAAACGCAGAACTTGCAAAGTTCGGACTAAACATGCTTGTTAACGGAGTCCCCGGCTTTCCTCAAGACGCAGCAGCAGGGCTGAGCTATATAATGGGAGCTGGCACCGATGCACAAGCACCAACCGGCGGATGGAACCCAATTTTTGCACAGCTTGACTACAATCTGGTTTCGAATGAATCCGGTTCTAATGCTTGGGATTTGGCTTCGGCTCACGATGAAATTTCTGCTTCCTCGTGGTGGGGAAAGGTGACTTCAGCGGATCTCTCAAAGGGCAATAATGAGTATTACATTCGTCCTCCTGGTCCACTCGTTGGGTTCCAGAATCCTTCCGATGATCCTTACTCAAGTGATCCAAATACGTATTACCTGTGGGATTTCAATCAGGTTCCGGCGGCTGGATCTACCCCCGGAATTGAACTTGAGGATATCGGAACCTTTATTGGACTCAATGGGAATCCGACTGAAGACCCGAACCCGGCATCGATTTTTTACATAGATTTTACCTATAGGATTGACCTGTCGAACGATTATGCTTCGGATCCCGGGGTTCCCATTTATGATCTGCAACTGAGCCTGCAATGCTCTGGCGGTTCTCCGACCATATCATACTCTTCAAATGATGGTGCGGATTGGAGTGGAATACCTTCAGTCACTTCTTTAACACCACCTGCCGGATTCACGATTCCAGTTAATATCCCAATTAACTATTCAGATTTTAATAATTTTATCGGAATCGATCAAAATCATACTTCTCCAGACACAAACCAGAATTACAAATCAAATCCCAAGGAGAATAGAAACGTGTTAAGGTTTCCCAATCCTCAATTCGGACCTTGGAGCGGACAAGCTTATGCTATTCTTCGCATTAAAGTTCAATTGCCAAACGGAGTGTCATTAGCCAGCAATTATCCTTCTGGTAGCAACATTTCATCTCCAATCAAGCTCAACTTAGTAAAGGCATCTGGCAGTCACGGTATTTACGTTCATGGGGTTCGGATTCGATCCATCTATGCGGAGAACCTGTATCGTGGCTCATACGATAGGAACGCAATTTATGTACTTGACCAAAACGGCAATAATACTTCGCAGCAATTATGCACTTCTCTATACGATTGTTTCAAGTCCACACATTCAAGTGCGGGACAGTTGTTGTGGAACAGCCCAAGTACGCTTGGCTTTCATGTAGGGAATGAGTGTAACTGGCCTGCGTATAGATGCTATGCATATTTTAACGAAGCATTTCGAGTATGGGCAAAAACTTATGGTTATCAACAAAAAAACTTTTGCGATATTATTGCCAACACGAAAGGGCATGGGAATTTTTCTTATTGGAGGCCGATATATGAGGATCAGTCTCAGACGAACAGCCCTTCATTCGCACTTCAAAATGAAGCTATTGCCTTTGGAATTGATGCGGCTGGAATCTATACCGCTTATAATGGACTGTATCCTTATTACGTAAGACCCGATCACGATTTTAAGTCCTCTCATATTAATTATCTCTTTCCGGGAGACGCTTTGCCGTCTGCAATCAAGAACCATTTAGGTTTCATGGAATGTGCTCGTTGCTTTACCGGTTGGAACGGCACCAGCTATGGACCTACGGATGTACTTCCGAGTCATCCTGGCGATGCTCAGAAAGATTCCGATAATTATACCACTTACACTTGGCGTTATCAAGACGCTGTGGCGTCTGCGGCGAATACCATCAACACTTTCTGTGCACACGGTTCTTATCCTCAGACAAATTCATCTTCGCTTTGGGGTTCGTATTATTATTATCCCTCAACGTTCGAATCGATTTTTGCAACTTATGCCCCTCAAAGTTTTAATACAGATCAACTTCAAGTCAATCTTTTAGGAGCATTAGAGAGTGGAACCTGGCAACAAACATTCCCCTGGAGTCTTTTTGCTTCAAATATAAGTTTAAGCAGCACTGAGCTTAATAATATTGAGAATGCTCTGAAGCCAGGAATTCGACCGAATTCCGCTCCTGAAATACGAGAGATGACCTGGGAAGGACTTTCTTGGGGTGCTAAAGGAATAGCTTATAACCCAATAGGTGGTGGCGGTCCCGCAAACATCGGTTTTTGCGGGAATAGTTGGGAAGATCAATTCAATTGCGGTTTTTCAGATATTAATCCACCTATTTCATCCCCTCCTACTTGGCAAGCTGGAACCTACTCTCCGGGCCAATGGGTAAGCGATAATCCAACCTCTAACGGTATTCCAACGTATTATCTCTGTATTGCAGCAACGAGTCACGAACCTCCTTCGGCAGAATGGGAAAGCAATGCGAGCTATAACTACTATGGATATATCTCAATTAGTCCAAGTACAGGCTATGTTCTTCCCCCCGCAACGTCTGCAAGCCAAGTAGTTAGAAATACTAATGGAACCCTCGCCTCGCCATGTTTCCCTGACCATGAAATAGTCTTTCCTTGTCATAACGCTTATTTCTTATGGATTCCTTGCTTTAGTGACTTTGATGTGTGGGATGGCCCTTCGAGCAATCCTAACAGTAATAAGATACTAAGTGTTAACGATCCTGTCACCTCCACACATATTTCTGCATATCTGAGCGGACTTCAAAATTATAATAATGGCTGGTCTACTCCAAGTTCCGATATTGCGAGCAACACGACCTACATTAACGCACTCGTGAATTATTACAGCCAATTCTTGACCACCAATCCCGCTGCCCAGAACTCAGATTGGAAGCCTCAGTCATTTTCGGGCGGTTGTGGTTGGCCTGAAGCAAGTCACCCGGACATTGATAACGGAACGGCTTGGTGGTCCAATCACTCCGTTCCTGGCACTCTAACTCCCGGAGATCCCGCATGGAACGATCCAAATAATCCACATTGGGATCCATCGAACGGGAGACCTCAGAATTCATACTTCTCAGACTGGATTGCCGGTGATCGTGAACTTGACAACTCCACTCCATGGGGGGGCGTAACACCTCCTCATCGATTTAATCTGGCTCAATATACAGGATATTGGTCAATTCCGTTTCGGTATCCTGCTTCCCCCTCTGTGAGCGTTAGCTTAACGGGCGTCCCCACTTATTACGGCCTAAATGATCGTTCCAACGGCGTAAAAAGAGCAATGGCAGATATTGCTCCTATTGCACGAGAGCTAAAACAGTTACGTTGGCATAACACGATGAGGATAAATGATGCTGCTTCTCCTTTCGGCTCTGATTTTTCAAATTGGCCGACAGATCCTTCAACTGATGCTCGAATTCAAACGGACCCAATCGGAAATTACATTGCCTATGATGTTAACCAAAATACTGACTGGTATAAATTCCCAATCATGGAAAATATTTTCAGTCTCACCGATGCGGGAATCACTTCTGGAGGTGGCGGAGGGCATACTTTGGGCGATGATAGCCCACCGACACTACAAGATCGAATGCTGGAAAAATTCCGGCGATTCGATTTTATGACAGCAAATAATCCTGAGCCATATACTTCACGTGACCCAGGACAGAATTTTGAGGACATCAGCACTTATATAGACTATAGTTCTGCTGCGGACGGTCCGGAATGGTTCGATTCTCACATCAATTCAAATCGGCCCTGGCAGTTCGATCTATCGGCATCGACACAGTTCAACGAAAGTCGGCTGTTGGAAATCGGAGCATTTAGCGACGACAATGAACCCGATGCAAACTACGTGACAATTTTGAATACGAGAACATGGCCAATAATTTATGACAATCCTTTAAATCCCGCCTCGATTCAAAAAATGGATGCTTCATATAAACTTCTCGGAGCAATTGATCGGCGACGTGTTAATTTCAAACTCAGAGATTTAGTAGTCGACCCAAACCAAACTGGTTTAAAATGGTTCTCGGTTACGAACTTGAAGACCGGTTATGAGTCAGTAAAGAATATAGCGAATCATTATAGCGGTGGGGTTCAAATCGATACATTCCAAGTCGATCTTGATCCTGGCGAAGGAACGTTAGTCCGCATTGCTCCCGCAACTGCTGTTGATGTTGGCAAAACGAATTATGCTGGCATCGCATACAACAATGGAAACCGAATTGCAACAATTCCAGATCCCGCTTGTCAACCAGCTTTACGAGCCATGACGTGGGAATCTAATGGTACAATAGAATTCGGGATTGCTCAAGCGGCGGATGCGGCAGGCGGACAAGATCAGGTTTTCAACAATCCACCTTCGGCAACAGCAAAATCGATCTCACTTCCGCCAACAAACCCGCAATCGGCTCACAATCCTTCAATTGCAGCGAAGATTGATGTCAGTAACGGACCGGTCAGTCACGATACAATTGCAGTCGTTTATTCCGTCGACGATTTCATTGATCCAACTCCCGATCCAACCCAGCGTGCAGTAATGTTCGCCTTTTCGACTGATGGCGGAACTACTTGGATGAATCCCGTTGCTATTGCTGGAAACGGAACCACGACTCCACATATCTCTTTGACCTATTACCATCCAAATGTTGTGGATGTAACCGGTAATGGCTATGATTTGCTAACACCTGTGATTACTCCAGTCTGGGATGGTTTTGTTGTAGCGTATGCGAATAATCGAGATATTCATCCAGTGTGGGTTCACTGGATCAACGGTTCCAACGGGACGTGGACAACTAACTTTCTTAAGACGCCGACTCCCGGTGCCAGCACTACTGATCTCCGAATGCCATCTTTGGCCAGCCGTGACGACTTTCCGCATCCACCACCTATCCCACCTTGCCCTAACCCGGGTGCTCCGACAGAACGCATCCAGTTCTGTTATGAATCTGATTATGGGAATGGTAATAGTGTCATTTTCTATTGGCCTATCGAACATGTGGTAGATTGCCACGGAAAATTCAATTATGGCGACTTCACACCCCTCGGCTGGGCTGTTGAAGTGAATGAAGGCTACCCTGGATGTCAACATTTTCATCCTCATGTGGCCGTTGTGAACGATCCGAATACGTCTAATAACTTAGGACTGCCTATTGTTTCATGGGAAATTATGGACCCAGCTGGATGTCCGTGTCCACCATTCTGTCTGGACGCAGCACCGGGATCGGGAAGTCAAATAATAGGCGGTTGCTGGCCTTCGTACATGAAGTCTGCTGTGAGATACATGACAGCAATTACCAATGGACATAATCCTGTTACCTGGTCTGAAATTAAGGCTTTCCACAGAGAGACAAATAATCTTCCTCAGCCCGTCGTGAAGCCATTGGGTAATTTATGCTCGACAGCAACAGCACCGACAGAACTTGCAGAATTATTGTATCAGGATACTATCGCACATCAGCAGTATGTGGCTCGACTAACCTCGGCTTGGGGTAAAACTCCGAGTACATGGTCCTTTTACCGTTTAGAAGAATACAGCCAGTGGGGAACTGCAAGTTTACCATACGAGAAAGAGGATCAAGAAGATTTCGGCTCAATTATGTATCGTGGAACTGCGGAAGATGCGAACGGTCTATATCAGGCTAAACTTGTTGCAAGCCCGGATCAATCACATTCAAACGAGATAGAAGTTCCGTCTGAGAAAAGCTTGACATACCTTCTTCAAGTATTTCAAGGAAACGGTGGACCCTCACCATGTGCACCGCCGATACAAATTGGCATTCGTTCCGGCCCACCGTGTAATCCCTGTGCCGGTATTATTCCTTCCGGACCAATTCCCATCATTTCGCCAGCGTTTATCGATGTTCCCCTTTCTTCGTTCATCGAAGTACCAGTTCCTTATGATATTAACACTGGGGGTGGTGGTAATTCTGATAGTGACACTTTCGGTGGAACAACCTCAGATAGCATTGCAATGATGATTGAACAACCTTCTTGGCCTATTACAGAAGATTCCCTGAGAACTCAGTATTTTTCAGCTACTCAACAGCAGGTCGTCGTGATGAAACGGCTGCTTATTGTTGATAGCGTGGGCACATCTTCATTATTGCCTACCGTCGCTAATCAGATTTCGTACAAATTGGTAATGAAGGATTCCGCATCTCATCAAGTTCTCGCCGTTCTTGACTCTGCAATTCTGCGAGGACAACTACCTCCAGGTAATGAGTATCCAGGATCGAATCCGAATGATTCGACAATTGCGGGAATGGGATTTAATATTAAGGATACTATTCCAATCGCACCGTCCGGAACTGCTTATGTCACAGCAATCATCACCGAGGATCCATCAACTAATGCAAATCTGACATCGATGGTAACATATGGCGATACGATGGCTTATCCGCCTCCGATGATTGATACTTCATCGGACTCAAGTGGACCTGGATACAAGACACTGTCACCTCATACTCAGAGCATTGCCAATACCGCACAGTTAGTAGTAACTGTTCACCCGAATCCCGCAACAAGTAGCATAAAAGTGTGCGTGGAAGATGTACCCGCAGGTGCTCAGGTAGTAGTGGACGTTGTCAACGAGATGGGAGCTTCCGTTGCAACGCTGTACAATGCAATTCCCGAAGCCGAGCTTGGCCTCTGCCTATCGCTCGATGTTTCGAAGCTGCCGAGCGGCATTTACTATGCCGATCTAACGACGCAAGGGATGCACCACGCGGTGCAGTTCTCGGTGGAGCATTAATCGAACCTTTGGTACGCAAGCCCCTTCTCGCTGGAGTAGGGGCTTGCCTTACGGGTCATTATTCACATGCAATAGGTCTAATGTGGTGTGAAGATAATTCTCACCTTGGCTGAACAGTAGGAAAAGTATTATGCAGAGCCTGCCACGACGGAAGCGTTACGAGTGCGGTGGGCCGGTTTATGTTCGCACCATTGCGGGAAACTTGCGATTAATTGGGGTCGTATCGTGGCGTGTGGAGGAAGTGCTGGGTTCCGACAAAACCAACAACGCCGGAATCTTCACAGCGTATTCGGCGGAGTATGCGGATTCGCTTATAGATGCGAATCCAATCGGCTCGCTGCTGCATTGATTATTCCTGATTGACCCCCCCCCTGTCAGTTGATGCATCTTCCGAAAAGTTGCGAAGGTGGAGTCTGAGTCTCCATCTTCGAATCCGTCGATTCGCGAACCTCACAGTACATCACAATTTCAGAATGATCCGATAAAGCTTCTATAAAAAGAGTTGAAAAAAAGCTCGCGGGGAGTTCCGGTATCTGCTCGACCTCATCTACTGCGATGAGGTCGAATTTCGTCATACCAGTCCCGGAAACGCCTGTACCCGTTAATAAGCAGGTACAGTAGCACGGTAACAAGCGCGATAACGGTTACGAAAAAGCCAACATAGATAAAGATTATGCCCGACCACCATACCAACTCGCGGAGTGATAGAAAATCCTTCGCCATAACCAGAACTATCACGATGGACAGAACCATCGCTATGGTCAGGAATACTAATCCTCCCATATCCCGTTGTGTTCTTTTTTCCATTGTATTCTTTTCCGTTCGTATTAACTTACGAGGGGAGCAGTCAAGATGAGGTCGAACTTCGTCGTACCAGTCCCAGAACCGCCTGTATCCGTTAATAAGCAGGTACAGGAGCACGGTAACGAGCGCGATAACTGCTACGAAAAAGCCGACATAGATAAAGATTATCCCTGACCACCATATCAACCCGAAGAGTGACCAGTACTTCGTCATAACCAGAACCCACACGATGGCGACAACCGTCCCCATCGCCAAGAAGATTAATCCTCCCATTTCCTGTTGTGTTCTTTTCATTACCATACCAGAATAGAATGTAAATCTATAAAAAAAGTTGAAAAACCGTTCGCGGGGATTCTTCTACTCCGAATCGAGCTACATACATAGCTCTTCGGCGAAGCATCGCATGCGCTCATTCGTCAAGTTCCCGCATCCGAATCCTTGCGCACGGCTTCATCGTCGGCTTTAGCTTCGTCGTCGTACCACTTCCAGCATAGTGCGCAAAGGATTAAAAATACTAATAAGCAGTATGTGCCTAAGCTCATGGTGTTTCCTTTCTATTCTTGATGTTAATTGTACTTCTTTCTTCGAAAGATTAAACCCACCCCACCATACGCGCCCTCCGTATGATTTCGTGCCGAAGCCCTATATGCGCTATCGGACTCAGTTCCCACGATCGGGGATCTTCGTCCATCAGCGGAAACACTTCTTCGTCATACCATTGTGCGTAACGGCGATTCCCAAATACCTGCCAGACCGACAACATCGGCATGATGTACCAAAATAACAAGCCCGACAGGCCATCGGCAAGCTCCATAAGTCCTTTCAAAAGTAGCATAATCGTATTCCTTTCTATTCAATGACTAATGCTTTTCTAAAACTGCCAGCGACGGAGGTTTCGAAACCAGCTCCGCCGCACGGCGAACGGTCCCCGAATTTCTCTCCCAAAGCAAAAAGAAGCCACGCGCACCCCAGATGCTATACGCAACATTCGCCTTAATGAGTTTTGGAACCATCCAAGCGAGCTGAGCGGACAGGAGTTTCTTAGCGGTCGTGTCATGCGCACGAATGGTATCGAGCGTCCATTCGATCAGCTTCACCGGAAGCTGACAGTGGTGATCGAAGCTATCGATCGTGGTAGTATTGATGAGCCAATCTGCATTCCTTTGCAAATAGAGGGCAGCAGCGCCTTCTACCGCATCCCGAAGCCAGTCTGGGTAAAAGACCGCGTGCGAAACAATGTAGTCGGGAATAATTCCAGCGAACGGGATCATGTTCCTGCCGGTCGCTGTCTTGAAAGTAGGACACTGTGCTTCGGCAAGGTCGCTGTCGATCGTATGATGCGAGTTATCGCAACTTTCGAAATCGCGATAGTCTCCACCAATGAATTTGTCGTTCTGATAGGGACGCTGTACCGAACGCCCCGAAGGAAGAGTGTAGTAAGCTGTAGCAAGGTACAGCTTCTCACTATTTGGCAATTCAAAGAATCGCATGACCAAGCTTTTACCCGTCGTGGGTTGTCCGACCACGACCGCTCGGTCGAGGTCTTGTAAAATGCCGCTAAACATTTCTGCGGCGCTGCAACTCGCATTGTCCACAAGCAGGGCAAGTGGCAATGTTGGATAAAGAGCATCATCAACGAGCGAGTGCTGCCTGACATATGCGGCCACGCGGGAGTTCTCACGCATGATCGTATCCGGGGAGTGTACAAACAGGTTTGCAGCTTGGAGGCACTCATGTACCAATCCACCTCGATTGCCTCGCAAGTCAATAACCAATGCTCGCATCCCACGCAGTAGAAGACGGTCCACCGCCTTTTGCAGTTTCTCGGCTGTCTCGTTATGGAATCCAGTTACGGATACATAACCGACCTGTGAGTCGATCATTGTCACCACCGGCACACTCGAACTTGCGCATCGAGCTTTCTCAAGAGCGACGCTCCAGGTGCTATCAGGCGATGTTCGGTGGAGTCGAAGCGTCGCCGTATCCCAATTCCTGAGCAAGGAATTGGCAAAACCATCGTCCCCGAAGAGCGTGTAGCCGCCGGCTGCGAGCAGTTCGTCACCTGGTAACAGTCCTGCATGGTCTGCTACGCTTCCAATGATTACTGTGGTGAGGATGACATGTCCCAGGACAGAACGAAGTTGAATACCGTACCGCAATTCTTGATCGTTCATTCCTCGCATGAATCGGGCGTAGCCTGCGCTGGTCTCATACCAACTGAAAGGATCCAGCCTGGAGACGATTTCCTTTATTGGAAGTGAAGAGTCAATTTTGGCCGACTCAAAATAGTAATTATAAATGAGCCGTAGTGCGCTATCACGGACTGTGCTGGAATCGGCAAATCGGGCAATGGGTGTACCTGCCCCAACCGGCTGTGTGCGGCTAAGTTCCGGAGTGGCGACGACGACAAGCGTCGTAGCGAAATAAAAAGAATGCGTGAGGGAGGTTCTCATTGGAGTAAATGAAAAGTGAATTCGAGTTGTGATTTAGTACCGTTAGTAAGTAGTATCGAATTTCCATTTTTACCTCACGTCCTAATGAGTAGACATTATTGCATTACATGGATATGTGGTAGCAGTAGCGTGCCACGCCAAACTTATTTTGTGATTGGAAGATGTGAATGAAGGGAAGGATGTACAAACGTTGGCAGACTTACTCCATAAAGGACACGCCTCACTTTTGGAACTCAATCACCGGATATGGATGCCCGGAATTTTTTGTCTTCGCTGACCCCATTTGAGGTCACATTCTGCACATCGGCAAAGGCCACGCGGCTTACTCTTGCTTAGGCCACGGAACAAGAAGACGTTCAGAATACTTTGCGCGCGCTACTCTTCCAAGGTCTTGCCTGTAGTTTCTGATCTTATGAGGCCCTGTAAGCCGTCTAAGAAAGTTTCCCCAATCCCAAATCCCTACCGAGTCGTATGATTCAATTTCAGATGGTGCCATAAGTGCTCCGCTCTCAGAATTGAATTCAGCCGGCGGGTTACAGTACCCGAATATAAGAGGAGGGATGGTCGGCACCAAGTCTCCATGACGGCGAAAAAAGGTCGGTGGTTCTAAAGGACCGATCGGTGGAGGTATCGTATTTAAATAAGCATAATCAATGCAGTATCTCGGTGAACCGAAAACAATGGAATGCCGCTGGGGCGGCGTCGTTTGCTTGATCTCCAAAAGTTGTTGTGAAATAGAGGCAACCGCAGCACCCAACGAGTGGCCAGTGAAAAAAATGTGTTTATACTCAGTATAACCGTCACTATCGCCGAATCTTTTTGGTATCTCCTTCCGAAGCAAATTCGAAATGCGATTCGCCTCTTTTGCGAATCCAAGGTGCAACCCTTGGGTATTTGAAACCGCGAAGTTTATCGCCCAATCGTGCATGTAGAATGGGATCGTGCCACGGAAAGATATGAACAACAAGTCCTTCCAGCGGAATACTACAGCGATCAGCATGTCCGTTTCTATGACGAAAATATCTTTCGCCAATTCCAACTGATAGGTAAGTCGCTCCAAATCGTGGCTCACTGTGCCCGCAAGAGAGATGAGCCTCTCAAACTCATCGCAGGGAATAAGCATTGCGCGCTGATGATTGTCTTCCCTTAGCTCGAATTCGGCAATGTGATGGTACGCAAGTTCGGATAACATCGCGCAAATGTATTGCAGCAAGGGATTTTTGGGTATCTCTTTGCTTAAATCGAAGTTGTAAGCAGGAACTCTACGTTCGAA
>Ga0206974_1055_pt2 | contig 27580 bp, 29 predicted proteins | sample Alteio_BWOrgHeat_84_FD_152920 | JGI IMG/M metagenome (GOLD analysis project Ga0206974, IMG submission 152920) | Enriched cells from forest soil in Barre Woods Harvard Forest LTER site, Petersham, Massachusetts, United States -... | ecosystem: Environmental > Terrestrial > Soil > Temperate forest >... | reverse complement strand
AAGTAAATCATTTCAGCAAACAGATTGTTTTTTATTTTAGTTCTGAAATTATTTAACCCATAAAAATTAAATCATGGCAATATCAGTAGAATTAAAAGAAGCATTAGAAGAAATAAGCGGTCCCGGTTTTCAGGCCACTAATTTGGATAAAGCAATCGGATTAGCCCGTGCTAATTCTTTATGGCCATTACCATTCGCAACATCATGCTGCGGAATTGAGTTTATGGGAACCATGGCTTCTAATTACGATCTTGGAAGATTCGGTGCCGAGCGTTTAAGTTTCTCTCCCCGTCAGGCCGACTTATTAATGGTAATGGGAACCATCTCTAAAAAAATGGGACCTGTACTAAAACAAGTATACACTCAAATGGCAGAACCACGCTGGGTTCTTGCAGTTGGAGCCTGCGCATCGAGTGGAGGAATTTTCGACACATATTCAGTTTTGCAGGGTATCGATAAAGTTATTCCTGTTGATGTGTATGTTCCTGGTTGCCCTCCACGTCCGGAACAAATCATTGACGGACTTATAAAAATTCAGGAACTTGTTAAAAATGAATCATTGCGCAGAAGAAATTCTGAAGAATATAAACAACTTTTAGCATCATACGGAATAGAATAATATGGCTGAAATAACCAACGAGTACCTGCTGCAAAAACTGCAAGATCAATTCGGATCAGATATTTTATTTAGTGATGAGCAATACGGAATGTTATCGGTTGTTATTAACAAAGAACGCAATGTTGATGTGCTGAGATGGTTATTCGACCATGAAGAATTGAAGTTCCGTTTTATGACGGATCTTTGCGGAATTCATTACCCCGATAATAAAGACAATGAAATTGGTGTGGTGTATCACCTTCACAGTTTAACTAACAATACCCATTTCCGTATCAAATGTTTTATGCCAATTTCCAATCCGGTTATCAAATCGGCTACTTCTGTATTTAAGGGAGCAAACTGGCAGGAACGAGAAGCGTATGATTTTTACGGGATCATTTTCGAAGGACATCCGAATCTCAAACGCATCATGAATGTTGATGAGATGGATTATTTCCCGCTGAGAAAAGAATATCCTTTGGAAGACGGAACAAGAACAGATAAAGACGACAAATATTTCGGACGCTAATACTATGCAAAAAGAAGAAATAATTGATATTGACGAGAAAGTAAAAGAGTATACCACACTTAATCTTGGTCCTACTCATCCTGCAACGCATGGTATTTTCCAGAATGTGCTTACGATGGATGGAGAGATCATTGTGAATACCGAACAAACACTCGGATACATTCACCGTGCTTTCGAAAAAATTGCAGAACACCGTCCCTTTTATCAAATCACTCCTCTAACCGACCGCCTGAATTATTGCTCATCACCTATTAATAATATGGGATGGCATATGACGGTTGAAAAATTACTTGGTGTTGATCTGCCAAAACGTGTTGAGTACATGCGGGTGATCATTATGGAACTTGCACGAATTTCAGATCACGTAGTGTGTAATTCAGTTATTGGTGTTGATACAGGAGCATTAACTCCTTTCTGTTTTATATTCCAGTGGCGCGAAAAAATTTACGACATTTTTGAGCAAATGTGCGGAGCACGTTTAACAACAAATATTGGCAGAATAGGTGGGTTAGAGAGGGATTGGAATGAGGATGTTTACCGGTTGATCAAAGATTTTCTGAGAGAATTTCCAAAAGCATTTCAGGAATTTACAAATCTTCTTGATCGTAACCGCATCTTTTTAGACCGTGTTACAGGAACAGGACCAATAACAGCTGAAATGGCACTGAATTATGGCTTCACAGGCCCTAATCTTCGCGCGGCAGGTGTTGATTATGATGTGCGCGTGATGAATCCTTACAGTTCATACAGCGATTTTGATTTTAAAATTCCTGTTGGAACCACAGGTGATACGTACGATCGTTTCATGGTTCGCCAGGGAGAAATATGGGAAAGCCTAAAGATCATAAAACAAGCATTTGAAAATCTTCCGCAAGGAAAATTCTTCGCTGAAGTACCTGAATTTTATCTGCCTCCAAAAGAAGATGTTTACAATAATATGGAGGCGCTGATATGGCATTTCAAAATTGTAATGGGAGAAACAGATGTTCCGAAAGGAGAAGTATATCATAGTGTGGAAGGAGCAAATGGAGAACTTGGTTTTTATCTGGTGAGTGACGGAGGTCGTGCACCTTTCCGTTTGCATTTCAGAAGACCATGTTTTATTTATTATCAGGCTTTCCCTGAAATGATAAAAGGCGCAGTTATCGGAGATGCCATATTAACAATGAGCTCGATGAATGTTATTGCAGGTGAACTTGACGGATAAGAAATATTGAATGATAAATGTTGAATTTTGAATAACCATCTAAAATTTAACATTCAAAATTTATAATTAAAGAATGAGTGATTCAAAAATAAAATTCAGTAACGAAACAATGGAACTTGTAAAAAGTATCATTAAACGTTATCCTGAAGGAAAACAGAAATCGGCACTATTGCCTGTACTGCATTTGGCTCAGGCTGAATTTGACGGCTGGCTAAGCGTTCCGGTAATGGATCATGTTGCTTCTATCCTCCAAATACAACCTGTGGAAGTGTATGAAGTAGCATCATTTTATTCGATGTACAATCTGAAACCGGGAGGAAAATGTTTGATCGAAGTTTGCAGAACAAGTTCATGCTGGCTTCGTGGTGCAGAAGATATCGTTCATCATATTGAAAAGAAACTGAATATTAAAGCAGGGGAAACAACTGCTGATGGAAAATTTACTTTAAAAATGGTTGAATGTCTTGGAAGTTGTGGCACAGCTCCAATGCTTCAGATAGGTGAAGAATATCACGAAAATCTGACCATGGAAAAAGTTGATGAGTTATTAACTACCTGGAAAAAATCAGACAAACACAGTACCTATCTGGACACAAATACTTTTCGCAAGAATTAATAAATTACAATGGGGCGCAAAATATTATTAGAGCATGATCATATTGAAGGAATAAATACCTATGAAGTATATCGTAAACATGGTGGGTATTCTTCTGTTGAAAAAGCTTTGAAAACTATGGCACCGGATGCGATAGTTGAAGAAGTAAAAAAGTCGGGCTTGCGTGGACGTGGTGGGGCGGGATTTCCAACAGGAATGAAATGGAGTTTCATGGCAAAACCTGAAGGGATTCAACGTTACCTTGTTTGCAATGCCGATGAATCAGAACCCGGAACGTTCAAAGACCGTTACCTCATGCAGCGTATTCCTCACCTATTAATTGAGGGAATGATCACTTCCAGTTTTGCACTGGGTGCTGCCACATCTTATATTTATGTTCGTGGTGAATTTTTCTATATCATACGTATTCTTGAAAAAGCAATTGCCGAAGCATATGCGAATGGCTGGCTCGGAAAAAATATTTTAGGCACAAATTATTCTCTCGATCTTTTTGTACAACCCGGTGCCGGTGCATATATCTGTGGTGAAGAAACTGCATTGCTCGAATCACTTGAAGGTAAACGCGGAAATCCACGCATCAAACCTCCGTTCCCTGCTGTTAAAGGTGTTTGGGATTGCCCTACCGTTGTGAATAATGTGGAAACGATTGCATCTGTTCCTTATATTGTAAACAATGGCGGAGATGATTATGCTTCGATCGGCATTGGAAAATCAACAGGTACGAAACTGATCTCAGCATCAGGACATATTAATAAACCGGGAGTTTATGAAATTGAATTAGGAGTTCCTGTAGAGGAATTTATTTACAGTGAAGAATATTGTGGAGGAATATTAAATGACAGAAAACTCAAAGCAGTGGTTGCAGGTGGTTCATCCGTGCCGGTTCTTCCTGCTGAATTGATTTTAAAAACCGCTAAAGGCGAACCACGGCTGATGAGCTATGAAAGCTTATCAGATGGTGGATTTGCGACTGGTACTATGTTGGGTTCCGGAGGTTTTATTGTGATGGATGAATCAGCAAGTATCGTGAAAAATCTTTTTACGTTTGCTCGTTTCTATCATCACGAAAGTTGCGGACAATGCAGTCCGTGCCGTGAAGGAACAGCCTGGATCGAAAAGGTATTACACAAAATAATTGACGGGCAAGGCAGCATTGCAGACATAGATCTGTTATGGGATATACAAAAAAACATTGAGGGAAATACAATCTGTCCTCTCGGAGATGCTGCAGCATGGCCTGTTGCAAGTGCTATCCGTCATTTCAGAAGTGAATTTGAAGAGTATATAAAAGATCCTTCATCAGTAAAAGATATGAAGTACTATTACCATTGTAAAAATTTAAGCCCTGCTGAGGCATATAGCGTGTTATAAAGATCAAAAGAAAATGCCAAAAGTAACGATAGACGGAAAATCAATAGAAGTAGCAGAAGGAACTACCATTCTTCAGGCAGCCCGAATGATCGGACCTGAAGTTGCTCCTCCTGCAATGTGCTACTATTCGAAATTGAAAACCAGCGGTGGCTATTGCCGTACCTGCATTGTAAAAGTAAGTAAAGGTTCGGATAAAGATCCGCGACCAATGCCCAAGCTTGTTCCATCATGCCGTACAAATGTGATGGATGGAATGGAAGTATTGAATTTCACTTCTCCTGAAGTAATGGAAGCACGAAAAGGTGTTACTGAATTTTTACTGCTTAATCATCCCCTCGATTGCCCGATTTGCGATCAGGCAGGAGAATGTCAGTTACAGGATCTTTCTTTCGAAAACGGATCTGCAAAAACACGAACTGAATTTGAAAGAAGAACATTTCATAAATTGAATATCGGAAATCATATTCAACTCCACATGACACGTTGCATCCTTTGCTACCGTTGTGTGAAAGTTGCTGAACAGATCACTGATGGTCGTGTTCATGGTGTGATGAATCGTGGTGATCATTCTGAAATATCAACGTATATCGAACAGGCAATTGACAACGACTTTTCAGGAAACATGATCGATGTTTGCCCGGTTGGAGCATTAACAGATAAAACTTTCCGTTTCAAAAGCCGTGTATGGTTTACCAAGCCTGTAGATGCACATCGCAATTGCGATAAATGTTCAGGAAAAGTTGTTCTGTGGTATCAGAAAGATGAAGTATTACGCGTAACCGGGCGAAAAGATAAATGGGGTGAAGTGGAAGATTTTATTTGCAATACCTGTCGTTTTGAAAAGAAAAAAACAAGCGACTGGACCATTGAAGGACCTCGTCACATCGACAAACACTCAGTAATTTCATCAAACCATTATGAGAAAATGGTGAAACCAAAAGAATTAACAATAAACGATATCAAACCATTAATCGAAGCATAATGGATTACAGTATAATCATAGATAAAAGTATTTTAGTAGTTCTTCTTTTTCTTGTAAGTTTAGGAGTGGCTGCTTACAGTACTTATGCTGAGCGGAAAATTGCAGCATTCCTTCAGGACCGTTACGGACCTGACAAAGCAGGACCATGGGGTTTGTTACAACCAATAGCTGACGGAACAAAGATGTTCATGAAAGAAGAGATCATTCCTGCTGCATCAGATAAATTGTTATTTATTCTTGGTCCATGTATTTTTATGACCACGGCATTAATGACAAGTGCTGCTATTCCCTGGGGCAAATCGTTGAATATCGGTGGACATGAATTTAGTTTACAGGTTGCAAATCTGAATATCGGGATCCTTTATATTTTCGCAATTATTTCGGTGGGCGTTTACGGAATCATGATTGGTGGATGGGCTTCCAATAATAAATTTGCATTGCTTGGTGCTATCCGTGCTTCATCGCAAATGATCAGTTATGAACTGGCAATGGGTATGTCGATCATCGCACTTCTTTTAATGACCAATACATTAAGTATCCGTGAAATTGTAGATCAGCAGGCAGGATTTAAATGGAATGTTTTTTATCAGCCTCTTAGTTTTATTATATTTCTTGTATGTGCTTTTGCCGAATGTAACCGAACTCCTTTTGATCTTCCTGAAACAGAAACCGAACTCGTTGGCGGATATCATACCGAATACAGTTCAATGAAATTGGGATTATACCTGTTCGCTGAATATACGAATATGTTCATTTCATCAGCAGTTATTTCATGTCTGTTTTTCGGAGGATATCATTTCCCCGGTCTTGACAGTCTTGATCTGCCGCAAAATATTGCAGCACTATTGAGTGTTTGTGTAATGTTCGCTAAAGTATTTTTCTTCATCTTCTTTTTCATGTGGGTTCGCTGGACATTGCCACGTTTCCGTTATGATCAATTGATGAGATTGGGATGGCAAATGCTGTTGCCTCTTGCTATAATAAATGTATTGATCACCGGTGCATGGCTAACCTATTTTAAATAAACTAAAAAACGAAATGCAATCGCTAACCAATAGATCGACAGTTGTACACAAAAGAGATATGACTTTTGTTGAAAGGCTATATCTACCGGCTATTATCGGTGGAATGGTGATTACGATCAAACATCTTTTCAGAAAAAAAGTAACCAATAAATATCCGGAAGTTGTACGTGATTTTACACCAATATACAGAGGTGTTCATGTTTTAAAGCGCGATGAACAAGGCCGTGAAAATTGTACAGCCTGCGGATTATGTGCAGTAACCTGCCCTGCAGAAGCCATCACTATGATAGCTGCAGAAAGGCAACCTGGTGAAGAAAATTTATACAGGGAAGAAAAATATGCATCCACTTATGAGATCAATATGCTGCGCTGCATATTTTGCGGATTATGTGAAGATGCCTGCCCGAAAGATGCAATCTATTTAACCGACAGACTCATCGATGCCAAATACAGCCGGAAAAGTTTTATTTATGGTAAAGATAAACTTGTTGAAAAAGTTGATGAACGTGTTGATGTAAGTAAACGTAAAAAGAAGTACACGATTTAAAAAGAAATTAAATGAGCCAATATCTGTTTTTTTTATTATCTGCTCTAACCATTATCAGTGCGTTGTATGTTGTTTTTTCTAAAAATCCGATGTATAGCGTACTTTCATTGATTGTTTGCTTTTTCACAATTGCAGGACATTATATTTTATTGAATGCCCAGTTCCTTGCCATCGTTCATATTATCGTTTATGCAGGAGCCATAATGGTGTTGTTTCTTTTCGTAGTAATGTTGTTGAACTTAAATAAAGAAACAGAACCACATAAATCCAAATGGATAAAAGTAGCCGCAGTTATTACTTCAGGAATGTTGTTCCTTGTTCTGATCGCATCTTTAAGAACTGCGGATATCGGAACGTTCAAATTACCTGAATATAATTCGATAGGCTATATTCAGAATGTCGGATCAAAACTATTTACTGATTTTTTATTACCATTTGAAGTATCAACAATATTATTTATGTCAGCAATGATAGGTGCAGTATTACTGGCAAAAAAAGAAAAATAATTATGAAAGAAATTGCCTTGAACAGTGTTCCGCATAACTGGTATCTCCTATTAAGCACATTGCTATTCTGTATTGGAATCATGGGTGTGTTGTTTCGCAGAAATGCCATTATCATTATGATGTGCATCGAGCTGATGTTAAATTCCGTAAATCTTTTGCTTGTATCTTTTTCGGCATATAGCGGAAATACCGATGGTCAGGTTTTCGTATTTTTTATAATGGTTGTTGCAGCAGCTGAAGTTGCTGTAGGTTTGGCTTTACTAATAAGTGTGTATAGAAACTTAGCAAGTACCGATATAGATATTTTGAGCAAATTGAAATGGTAATTTACACTTGTGTAACAGGTTTAACTATTTGAAATCTTTCACGGGAAACAAAAAAAATAAAATTGATTGAACAGATGTTGGCAGATTCATCATTAATAACTGCGGGAATGTTGATCCCGCTCTTTCCGCTTGCCGGATTTTTGATCAACGGATTGTTTGGAAAGTATATTCCGAAAAGTATCACAGGATGGCTTGGAAGCCTGTCAGTTCTTGCATCATTTGTTTGTGCAGTTTATATCTTTTACAAACTTCCGTCAGACGATTCGTTGCATATTGATCTTTTCAACTGGATATCTTTCAGTAATTTCAATATTGGTTTCGGATTATTAATTGACCCACTCAGCATAACAATGATGCTGGTTGTAACAGGTATCGGATTTCTCATTCATCTTTATTCGATAGGATACATGCATGGTGACGAAGGCTTCACACGGTTCTTCACGTATCTTAATCTCTTTATCTTTTTTATGCTGTTGCTGGTAATGGGAAGTAATTACCTCGTAATGTTTATCGGTTGGGAAGGTGTTGGATTGTGTTCATATTTACTTATCGGATTCTGGTTTAAGAATGATGCATATAATGATGCTGCAAAAAAAGCTTTCGTGATGAACCGTATCGGTGACCTTGGTTTTTTACTTGGCATGTTCTTAATGCTGTTTCATTTTGGAAGTTTAGATTACGAAACTGTTACTGCAAAGGCTTTACTATTACCTGCGGGAAGTACATTGATCGTTTTTATTACCTTATTTTTATTTGTGGGTGCAACAGGAAAATCAGCACAGATTCCTTTGTACACATGGTTGCCTGATGCCATGGCGGGACCCACCCCTGTTTCTGCATTGATCCATGCAGCTACAATGGTAACTGCAGGTATATATATGATCACCCGCTCGAATGTGATTTATGCGCTTGCACCAATCACGCTGGAAGTTGTTGCTTGTGTTGGTGTGGCAACCTGTTTATTCGCAGCGATTATCGGGTTAATGCAAAATGATATTAAGAAAGTGTTGGCTTATTCAACTGTTTCACAACTCGGACTCATGTTTGCTGCATTGGGACTTGGAGCATTCTCGAGCGGAATGTTCCATCTTGTTACGCATGCATTCTTCAAAGCACTGTTATTCCTTGGCTCAGGAAGTGTGATCCATGCATTGCATGGCGAACAGGATATACGTAAAATGGGAGGATTGAGTAAATATATCAAAATAACTTTTATCACTTTCCTTATCGGAGCAATTGCCATTTCAGGTATTCCACCATTTGCAGGTTTCTTTTCAAAAGATGAAATTCTTGCAAAAGCATTCGAACACAGCAAAGCAATATGGATCATTCTTTCTGTAAGTTCAATGATGACGGCATTTTATATGTTCCGTTTGGTTTATTTAACGTTCTTTACCGATTTCCGAGGAACTGAAGAAACAAAAAAACATATTCATGAATCACCTGCTACCATGACATTTCCTTTGATCATTCTCGCTGTTCTTTCTGTGATCGGTGGATTAATGGGAATGCCTGCAGTTTTTGGTTTTCCTCATAAATTTCAGATCTATCTTTCATCAGTTACCGAAGGTTCTAAAAAAATACTGGAGGCAAATAATGCAGGTGAGATCAGCCATTCAACAGAATATTTACTGATCGCAACAGCAGTGATCGCAGCGATAGCCAGTATTCTTTATGCACGATATAAATACATCACGAAGAAAGAACAGCCTGCAGAAGATGCTGCTCTTGCAGGCATTGAAAAAGTAATATCCAACAAATTTTTTGTTGATGAAATTTATGAAACACTTATTGTTAAACCGATCAAGGTATTATCTGACCTTTTCCTTGTGCTGGTTGATAAACTGATCATTGATCTGATTGTGAATGCAAGTGCGTGGATCGTTGGATTATCAGGACGAACACTTCGTCTGATACAAAACGGGAACACCGGCTTTTATGTATTCGCGATGGTATTTGGTATAATCGTATTATTTGTATTAAGGCTGCTAATTTGATGATGACTTTACTGATATTATTTTTTCCGTTAATTGCTTCCCTTCTGGTTTTCGCATCAGGAAACAAGTTTGCTGCAAGGGTTGCCCTCCTGCTATCTGTTATTGAACTTGGAATAACTTATTATGTGTATACCATATACAGACAAAGCGGAGCAGACGCTTTTTATTATTTCAAAGAATGGATCTCCAATCCGAAAATAAGTTTTCATGTAGGAATTGACGGTTTAACATTACTCATGGTAATGCTTACCAATTTCCTCACTCCTATTATTATTCTTTCAGCATTCAACAGAAAGATCGAAAATGAAAAAGCATATTTTTCACTGATCACATTTATGCAGTTTGCATTGGTTGGTGTATTTATGGCGTATGATGGTTTGCTCTATTACATCTTCTGGGAACTTGCACTCATCCCGATTTATTTTATAGCACTGCGTTGGGGAGGAAAAGACAGAGTTCCGGTAACATTGAAATTCTTCATTTATACGCTGGCAGGAAGTTTACTGATGCTCTTCGGGTTTATCATGCTGTATCATTACAATCCTTCGCACTCATTTGATATCAGGGAATTGTACGCAAATGCAAATCATATTTGTTCATGCAATCAAAGCTGGTTATTCTGGATGTTCTTTCTGGCATTCGCTATAAAAATTCCAATCGTTCCATTTCATACCTGGCAGGCTGATACATATAAAGAAGCTCCGACACAAGGAACCATGCTGCTTGCAGGTATCATGCTAAAAATGGGAACATACAGTTTGTTGCGTTGGTTAGTTCCAATTGTACCACATGGCGTTGCTGAATGGGGACCACTTGCAATTACACTTTGCGTGATCGGAATTGTGTATGCATCGGTTATTGCGATCATGCAAAAAGATCTGAAAAAATTATTTGCATACTCTTCGGTGGCTCACGTTGGATTAATATCAGCAGGTATCTTTACGTTGAATATGCAGGGCTTTCAGGGAAGTGTGGTGCAGATGTTTGCACATGGCGTGAATGTGGTAGGATTATTTTTCTGTGCCGATATTATTTTCAACAGAACGAATAGCCTGGATGTTGAAGGGCTTGGCGGCATCCGGACACTGGCACCGAAATTCAATACCATGTTTATGGTAATAGTTCTTGGTAGCGTGGCATTACCATTAACAAATGGTTTCATCGGTGAGTTCCTTTTGTTATTCGGAGTGTATGAATACAATTCATGGCTTTCTGTTTTCGCAGGTTTAACGATCATTCTTGGTGCAGTGTATATGTTACGAATGTTTCAGCGGATCATGCTTGGTAATCAAAATGAATCAATAAAATCATTCCCTGATCTGATGTGGAATGAAAAAATAGTATTGGGAATAATAGTGATCGTAATTGTTGCAATGGGTATTTACCCTAAACCCGTTTTCAATCTTGCACAACCGGCTTTGGATTTGATTTTAAAATCAGCAACATTAAAATAGAACGTTAGGATGAACACATTAATATATGCTTCTTGTCTCGGTTTACTTTGTATGATTGCCGAGATCATGGATCTGAGAAAGATCCTTGTTTCACTTGTTGTAATAGGACTTGCTGTAATTTTTTACTTTAATTTTCAGGATTGGAATCACCTCTCAACTCATTTCAATCAAATGGTGCGGATCGATAATTACTCTGTAGCATTTTCAGGATTAGCAATTGTTTTATCAGGACTGGTTTTTGTTTTATCAGCCGACTTTTATAAAAATGATGAAAAACATATCAGCGATTACCTTGCGATATTGGTATTCATTCTTTGTGGTGCATTGATCATGTTCTCATTCTGGAATCTGGTAATGTTATTTCTCGGAATTGAAATTTTGTCTATTTCGCTTTATATAATGGCAGGAAGCAAACGCTTTGATGTCAGGTCGAATGAAGCAGGATTCAAATATTTTCTTTTAGGAAGTTTTGCATCCGCATTTTTACTTTTCGGAATTGCGTTGATATACGGTGCAACAAATAGTTTTCATCTTGGAAATATTGCAGCATATGTTTCATCACATAGTATTAGTCCATTATTTTATGTTGGAATGTTGATGATACTGATCGCAATGCTATTCAAAGTAGCAGCCGTACCATTCCATTTCTGGAGTCCTGATGTGTATGAAGGTTCTCCTGCTCTTGTCACTACACTTATGTCAACGCTTGTTAAAATTGCGGCATTCGGAGCATTCTACCGTTTATTTTACGTTTGTTTTCTGGATACTCTTTCTTATGTCCATGTTATTCTTGCCATTGTAACAGCGGCTACAATTATTCTTGGAAATCTGATTGCTCTAAGTCAAAACAATTTCAAAAGACTTCTTGCCTATTCCGGAATATCACATGCCGGTTATATGATGCTCGGATTAATGAGCATGAAAACAGGAACAGCTTCTGCATTATTCTATTACGGAACAGGATATTCAATTGCTACCATCGGTGCATTTGCAGTTGCCATTCTCGTATTCAAAGTAATGGAAAGCGAAAATATTGAATCATTTAATGGATTAGGTAAAAAAAATCCTTTCCTTGCTGCAGCCTTATCAATGAGTATGCTATCGCTTGCAGGTATTCCGCCTTTTGCGGGCTTTCTTGGTAAATATTATATTTTCTCAGAAGCTATAAAAAATGGAAATATCGCTATAACTGTTATCGCTGTTATCACATCCGTTATCGGAGTGTATTATTATTTCAAAGTGATCCTGGCAATGTACACGAAGGAGCCAAACGAAACCGAAGTAAAATCAAACATTGCATACACATCAATAATAATCCTATGCTTACTTTTAAGTTTGCTGATCGGAATTTTTCCTGATATGTTGATGAACATTTTTTAATAGCACAATTAATTTTCCGTATTAATCAACGTTTAAAGTATTAAGTTTTGATTAATGATCGTTCTAAAGCAACGGTTCATCGTTTTTTTTAATCTAAATGCTATAAATAATCAATTTTATTACTTTTTTTGCGGCTAAATAATCTTATCAAATAAAATAATATGAGCAAGGATCAAAAACAAAACAAAGAAAGCAAAGCCAAAAGTATGTTTGCTTCATTCGCAATTCCTGTACTGGTTGTTGTGGGAGTTTGTATTTATATTTTCATTCTGGGAAATCCTGCCAACTTTCAGGGCAACGATAAAAACAATAGCCCGGCAAATGTACTTGGTATAATTTATAAGGGAGGTTTCATTGTACCTATTCTTATTTCATTGGTATTAATGAGTATTACTTTCTCTATTGAAAGATTTTTGACAATAGCAAAAGCATCAGGAAAAGGGTCTGCTCAGGCATTCGTTCATAAAGTGCAGTCACATTTATCAGGTGGTAATATTGAAGCAGCTCTCAAAGAATGCGACATCCAGCAAGGATCTGTTGCAAATGTTGTAAAATCTGCGCTCATAAAATATAAAGAAATGGAAGGTGTTGCAGAACTTAACAGAGACCAGAAAGTACTTGCAATTCAAAAAGAAATTGAAGAGTCTGTTTCTCTTGAATTACCTATGCTCGAAAAAAATCTTGTGATCATTGCAACCATGGCTTCGGTTTCAACTTTGATAGCTCTACTTGGAACGGTATTAGGTATGATCCGTGCATTCTCCGCTCTTGCTCAGGCAGGCGCTCCCGATTCTGTTGCACTTGCAAGCGGTATCTCCGAAGCGCTTATCAATACAGCATTGGGTATTGCCAATTCAGCGATCGCAATTATCATGTACAATGTATTCACAACAAGTATTGATAAAATAACTTATACCATTGATGAAGCAGGTTTCAGTATCACACAAACCTATGCATCAGCTCATCGTTAATTTATAGATAAATTTAAAAATCTCAGATGCCTAAAGTTAAAGTACCTCGTAAAAGCACTATGGTCGACATGACTGCCATGACTGATGTGGCATTTCTGCTATTGACCTTCTTTATGCTTGCAACGAAGTTCAAACCTGATGAGCCGGTTACTGTAAATCCTCCTTCTTCCATTTCAGAAATATTAGTTCCTGATGTGGATATGATGACCATAACGATCGATAAAAATAATCATGTTTTTTTCGGAATGGAAGGACAGCAATACCGTGCAGAAATGATTAAGAAGATTGGCGTTGCACATAATGTTAAGTTCACCGACTCTCAGATAAAAGAATTTTCATTGCTTTCCACATTCGGAATTCCTATTGCGCAGTTACCCCAGTTTCTTGATATGAAATCTGAAGAACGTGCAAAGATTCAGCAACCCGGAATTCCTTCCGATTCATTGAATAATGAACTTGGAGACTGGATATGGAATGCACGATTATCTAACAACAAAGTGAATATTGCCATTAAAGGCGATCAGGAAACACAATATCCTATCGTGAAAAGAATAATGACAACCATTCAGGAAAAAAAATTAAACCGTTTTTATCTTATCACCAATATGGAACGTGGTGACGAAAAATAAATTTATTATAAAATAATATGGCAGAATTAGACACCGGTGGCGGTGGCAAACATAAAGGCGGAAAGAAAAAAGGAAAGAAATTATCAACACGGGTAGACTTTACTCCTATGGTTGATCTTGGATTTTTGCTTATTACCTTTTTCATGCTTACAACAAGTATGAATAAGCCTAAAACAATGGATATAAGCATGCCTGATAAAACAACAACTGAAACGAAAAAGATCAAAGAATCTCAGGCAATAACATTACTGCTTACCAAAGACGATAAGGTAGTTTACTATTTTATGAAAGATGGTGACCCTGAAGCTCCTCTTATAACAGATTTTTCAAAAAACGGAATCAGGGCTACCTTGTTAAAAGAAAATAAATTAAGAAATCCGAAACTCGATTCTGTTGCCATTTATAAAGATCAGTTTTCCAACAGGAAAATTGATGAGCAGACTTATAAATCTCATATCAGTTCTATCAAAGGTCATAAGGATGCACTCATTGTTGTAATAAAAGCAACCGATAAATCGAAATATAAAAATATGATCGACATTTTGGATGAAATGCTGATCTGTAATATCGGTCGTTATGCCATCGTTGATATTACACCTAAAGAATTGGAAATGTTAAAAACCGTTAACCTCGAATAAGATGTCGTTTTCTAAGTTAAATATATTTGAGAATAATTGGGTTGATCTCGTTTTTAAGGGTCGTAATCACAGCTATGGTGCATACGTTCTGCGTAAGAAGAGTGAAGAATACACAAACAAAGGTCTTGTTTTTGCCATCATATTTTTTACGCTTGCAGTTGCATCTCCTGTAATTATAAAATATATCGAAGGAGTATTGCCCAAGTCAAAAGATGTAAAAATGGTTGAGGTGAATAAGCTTGAGGAACCTCCTCCGCTTGACAAAAACACACCTCCTCCTCCGCCTCCGCCTGAACCTCCTCCTTTAAAATCAACAGTGAAATTTACTCCTCCTGAAATAAAACCTGATGAACAGATTCAGGACGAAGAACCGCCACCAACCCAACAGGAAATGGAAAAAGTGGATGCTTCTGCAAAAACAGAAGTTGGGGATCCGAATGGCGTTGATAAAAGTTTACAGGGCGATGGCGATAATATAACAGGTGAAGATAAAGAGATCCTTATGTTTGCTGAGCAGATGCCTGAATTTGACGGTGGTGAAGAAGCTATGCGGACATTTTTACATAATAAACTGGAATATCCTCCGCTTGCGAGAGAAAATCAGATTGAAAAGAAAGTTATTATTCAGTTCGTAGTGGATAAAGATGGCAAAATAACACAGGTGGAAGCTTTGACAAAAAATGGCTGGGGACTTGAGGAAGAAGCCATACGCGTTGTAAAGATGATGCCTTCATGGAAACCGGGGAAGCAAAATGGTAAACCTGTTACTGTTAGATGTACACTACCTGTTACATTCAAACTCAATTAATAATTCTGTCAACCTTGGACAGAGAAGATTTCAGAGAAGAACAAAATCAAAAAGCAAATTCGTTTCTGAATTATTTCGGAATAATTATGGCTGTTTTTTATGTAATACTTGGCATCGCTTTTTTATTTTTTCCTATTATTGAAAACCTTTCCGGTTCAATGAAAACAGGTATTTCTGCATTGCTTATCATTTACGGATTATTCCGATTTTACAGGATCATCAAAAAATAACATGCAAACACGAATTTCATTTTATATCTTATTGTCATTTTTTATTGCCTCTTGCGGAAATAAAGAAAAACCAATAGACACAACAACAACCGGAAGTATTTATATCGCTGCTGATGAAAGTATCCGTCCGGTAATTGAAGCCGAAGAAATGGTTTTTGAATCCATTTATCCTGATGCACATATTCATTTTATTTATGTAAGTGAACAGGATGCCGTTAAACTCTTATTGTCTGATTCCGTTAAAACAGCAATATTAACAAGGCATCTGACTGATTCTGAAAAAAAACATTTTGATGATACCAAAATTATTCCACGGTATTCTCCTTTTGCAAACGATGCGATAGCAATTATTTTAAATAACGATTGCAAAGATTCTGTTTTTACTCTCGGCCAGATTGAAGACATTCTGAACGGGCAGACCACTACTATTAATGAAACAGAAAAAAATAAAATGAAAGATATTCCATTAAAAGTTGTCTTTGATAACGAATCATCCGGTGCAATAAGATATTTAAAAGATTCATTGCTTCATGGAAAAAATCTTGCAAAAAACTGTTTTGCTGTAAATAATAATCAGGCTGTAATTGATTATATTGAAAAAGATAAATCGGCAATGGGAATAATCGGCATGGCATGGATAAGTGACAGAGATGACACTGTTGCACATGGTTTTTTAAACCGCATTAAAGTTGCCGAACTTATTCCGAAAGATATTTCTGACCCATTTGTTCCAAGCATGAAGCCATATCAGGCTTATGTTGCTTTGAAACAATATCCGTTGTGGAGAAAAATTGAATTTGTAAATTGCAGCGGTCGTTCGGGATTAGGCACAGGCTTTGCGTCATTTGTTGCAAGTGATAGGGGGCAACGGATTATTTTAAAAGCCGGTCTTGTTCCCGCAACTGCACCTGTCAGGATTGTAAGATTGAGTAACTAAAAAAAATTATTTAAGTAAAGTAAATATCAATATGAGAAAGCAATTTTTAACTGTTTTTTTTATTTTAACAGGTTGCATTATTTCAAATGCACAAACCTTGGTTGAAGGATTAAAAGCAATTGACTTTGAAAAATACGAACAGGCACGTAATATCTTCAAAGAGCTTGTTTCCAAAGAACCGAAAAAAGGTGATTACAATTATTATCTCGGGCAGACTTATGTCTATTTGATGCAGACGGATTCGGCAATTCAGGCATATCATTCGGGAATAACAGCTGAAGCCAATAATCCAAAAAATTACATCGGTCTGGGCGAAATATTAATGAATGAAAATAAAATTGCAGAGGCAAAAGTGCAGTTTACAAAAGCGCTTTCATTCAGTAAAGACAGAGAAGGAAATTCTTCAGATGCACTTGCACTCGCAATGGTTGCCGAAGCAATGGTAGACGGAGAAACAAAACTCCTTGATGAAGCATTGAGCTACGTAAAACAGGCATTGGAAATTAACAAACGCAGTTATGAGATACTTACAATAGCAGGAGATGTATACCTTGAAATGAACAATGGCGGTGAAGCTGCAAATAATTATGAGCGCGCCATCAAACTCGATTCGAACAATGCAAAAGCATATACCAAAGTTTCCAATATCTGGTTGCGCGTTCGAAATGGTGAAGCTGCATATGATGCATTGGTAAAGGCTTTGGCAAAAGATTCAAATTATGCGTTGGCCTTAAGAAATATGGCAGAATTGTATTTCCAATCACGAAAATATGAAAAAGCAAAAGAATATTATGCGCGTTATCTTTCAAATTCAGAGCCCAGTATTTCCAATAAAATAAGGTTCGCACAGATCCTTTTTAAAACAAAAGAATATGATGAAGTACTGAGTAAAATTGAAGAAATTTTTAAAGCTGATCAGAATAATATTTACTTGTTTCGGCTTGGTGGGTATTCGTGTTATGAAGTAGCAGAAGCAAAAAAAGATACTTCCAGATACCGCATCGGAATTGACTATATGGAATCTTTTTTCAAAAAAGTAGAACCGAAAAAAATTCTGCTGAGTGACTATGAATATTATGGTAAATTATTGTCGAAAGTAAATGGAAGAGAAGAAGATGGCATCCTCAATTTTAACAAAGTACTAAATCTTGATTCATCAAAAATTGAAATGTATAATGAAATAGCAAAGACGTATAATAAACAGAGAAAATACGGTGATGCAGCAACAAATTTTGAGATCTATATCAACAAGAAAAATAAACCCAATGCAATAGATTATTCTTTGCTTGGCAGAGCTTTCTATAACAGTAAACAATTTGGGAAATCAGATACTGCGTATATGAAATTAATCGAACTGAGACCTGATTATGCCGACTCTTATTACCAACGTGGAAACTGTAATGCTTTTCTTGATGTAGACGGGCAATACACCGTTGCTAAAGAACAATATGAAAAATATTTATTATTAACGGAGCCGACTCCTGATAAATATAAAAAACAAATTTTAGACGCATACGATTATTTAGCAAAATATTATATCAAGAAAGACGATAATGCAAAAGCGAAAGAATATCTGAATAAAACTCTTGCTCTTGACCCTGAAAACAAAACTGCAAAGGAATATTTGAAGCAGTTAAAATAAAGTGATACTAACATTACATACTTTTAACAAGTATGTCGATCTCATCGTTGACACGTATTACATGATCTTTTACGATCTTGATCATGCTGCCGATCTCATCAAGATTCATTTGTGATTTTGCACTTTTCTCCAGTTTTAATACATCTTCCACAATATCTTCCCTTCCTATCATCTGTATTGGCGCTTTTATTTTATGAGCAATCAGACCAATCATAGTCCAATCCTTCTTCGTAAGCAGCTCTTCTATCTTCTCAACTTCTGTGAGTGTTGAATCTTTAAACATTTCAAGCATTTGCTTAACAAAAGCTTTGTCGCCTCCGGATATGTTTTCAAAATATGATAGATCAATCGCCATAAACTTAATATTTAAACAATAATATCATTTTGATAATAAATAATATTGCATTTTATACATTTGAACAATTATATGATAGGAATCTGCAATTTATCAAATATACCGTTAAGGCATGAACCTGACAGCAGAAGTGAAATGATTTCTCAGCTTTTGTTTGGTGAAACGTTTGAAATAATTGAAAACACTAAAGACTGGACAAAAGTTGTTACGCATTTTGATACCTATTCAGGGTGGATCAGTTCAAAGCAATTTGAAATTCCGGATACCCCAATTCAATCTAACGTAACTGCAGGAGTATTTCCATTTCTTGAGGCTGCTTTGCAGAATTCGAAAATTTTTATTCCTCCTGGGGCTAACTTACCAGATCTTATAAAAGACAACTTCAGGATAAATAAAAATGATTACAAATTGACGGCTCCCAACACCCTTCATACAATTTCCGGATTGGCATCAATAGCAATGCAATATTTGAATGTCCCATATTTATGGGGAGGCAGAACACCTTCAGGCATCGATTGCTCCGGATTTACACAAACAGTATTTAAACAGATTGGAATTAACCTCCGAAGAGATGCTTACCAACAAGCTGACTCAGGAGAAACAGTGAATTTCATTGAAGAAATAAAACAAGGAGATCTGGCCTTTTTTGATAATGAAGAAGATAAAATTATACATGTCGGAATACTCCTTGATAAAAGGAGGATAATACATGCATCAGGCAGAGTACGGATTGATGAAATTGATAATTTTGGAATTCTGAATCCTGAGATCAATGGGTATTCGCATAAACTCAGGATCATAAAAAGAATGTTCTGAAAACATTCTCTGAATATTTTAGTTTACTATTTTATAAAACCAATTAAAAATGACACTTAAAAAAGGCGACAAAGCTCCTTCATTCAAATTATTTAATACCGAAAAAAAAGAAATTTCACTCGAAGATTTTAAAGGCAAAAATCTTATCGTTCACTTCTTCCCAGCTGCATTTACAGGCGTTTGTACAGCACAAATGTGCACCGTAAGAGACGCAATAGGCTTGTATCATAATGATAAATGTGATGTTGTAGGAATATCTGTTGATATGCCATTTACATTAGGGAAATTTAAAGAAATGCAGAATTTATCATTCAATCTGCTTTCTGATTTTAATAAAGAAGCCTCAAATGCATTTGATGTATTATGCGCATCATGGACAGCAATGAATCTGAAAGGTGTTTCAAAGAGATCGGCATTTGTAATTGACGGGAATGGAATTATCCAATATGCTGAAGTGCTTGAAAATGCGAGCGACATGCCGAACTTTGCAGCGATCAATGAAACGCTCAAAACATTAGGGGTAGCTTCTTCAAATTAATTACGCGGCTTCTACATTCATTAATCAGTTTTTTTGAAAACAGTAAAAACTGATTATATTTGCTGCCCAAATTAAATGGTTTCGTAGCTCAACTGAATAGAGTACTTGACTACGGATCAAGAGGTTTAGGGTTTGAATCCCTACGAGACCACTAAAGCGAGCAAATGCTCGCTTTTTTTATTGGCAAAATGGCATAGTTAAAACTTGGCATATTTTTGTTAATAAAGTTTATCACTCATAGAATTAATTTTACCGCAAATTTTTGAAGAATGACGGATACAAACCTTGAACATATTGAATGTCTTATTATCGGAAGTGGACCATCAGGATATACCGCTGCAATATATGCGGCACGTGCTGATATGAAACCGGTTCTTTACACGGGAATTCAACCCGGAGGTCAACTTACAATAACCACTGAAGTAGAAAATTATCCCGGATATCCTGATGGAATAATGGGACCTGAAATGATGGAACTGTTCAGAAAACAGGCAGAACGACTTGGTGCTGATATACGTTACGGAAGTGTTACTTCAGTTGATTTCACAGGAAAAGCACCCTATAAAATTACAGTTGACGAAAGCAAAGAAATTTTCGCTGAAACAGTGATCATTTCAACAGGAGCATCCGCAAAATGGCTTGGCATTCCATCTGAACAAAAACTGAATGGAAAAGGCGTTTCAGCATGTGCCGTTTGCGATGGATTTTTCTTTAAAGGGAAAGATGTAGCGATCGTTGGTGCAGGTGACACCGCCTGCGAAGAAGCCAGCTATCTCTCGAAAATCTGCAGCAAAGTTTATATGATCGTGAGACGCAATCAGTTCAGGGCATCAAAGGCGATGGTGCATCGTGTGACGAATACACCAAATATTGAAGTGTTGTTTAATTCGGAAACAGATGAAATATTAGGAGACAATATCGTTGAAGGCGTTCGCATCAGAAATAATAAAACCGGAGAAAAGAAAGAATACCCGATCAAAGGATTCTTTGTGGCAATAGGTCATTCACCGAATACAGAAATATTTAAACCCTTTCTGAAAATGGATGATGTAGGTTATCTCATTACCGAACATGATTCATCACGTACGAATATTGAAGGAGTATTTGCCTGTGGTGATGCACAGGATAAAGTCTATCGCCAGGCTGTAACGGCAGCAGGAACAGGTTGCATGGCAGCGCTTGATGCGGAAAGATATTTGTCAGAAAAAAAATCGTTGGCAACCCATTAATCTTTTCTGTTCAACTATTATTTTCTTTTTTATTTTTCAAAATTGCCAGCTCCTGTGCGAGTTCTTTTATCTGCTTTTGCAGTTTTGAATTGACAACCGAAAGGTGAACAAGGAAAATAATAATTGCGAAAATTGCTCCGAGAAAAATTATTGAAGGAGCATAATAAACGCCAAGCATTCGTGCAATGATCTCAAGACCGTTACGCCAAAAAGCAAAGAGCATCAGAATCAATGTACATATAAGCCAAACGATCGCATATTCTTCACGTAACTTCCCTTTTACAATCAGCCTGAAAATAAAAAACATAAAAATTAGACTGCCGAAAATACTTGCAATTTGAATTTTGTAAGGTAAAATTTCCATTTTATTTTTTGTCCTTTTTAAAATAAGTAAAACAAATAGCCAGAAAAACTTTCAGCATATAATAGACTGATGAAAAACCTCCGATCGTTGATCGTCCGCCTTGCCTTTCTTTCATTTCGACCTGCACTTCTTTTATCCTTAAATCGTGTCTTGAAAACGTAATGATGGATACCGGCTCAGGGTAATCATCAGGATATTCTGCTGCAACTATTTCAAGTGCTTTTCTGTTAAATGCACGAAACCCTGAAGTGGTATCAAAGATTTTTTGTCCTGTAAAAAGTTTTATCAGATGTTTGAAAAAACGGATTCCGATTCGTCTTATAAATGATGATTGAAATCCTTCTCCTGTAATAAATCTTGAGCCAATAACAATATCTGCATTACCGGATAAGACCGGACCGGTGATCTTAAAAATTTCTGCTGCAGGGTGCTGCCCGTCACCATCTAATTGAATGGCCATATCAAAATTATTTTCAACCGCATATTTAAATCCGGTTTGTACAGCTCCTCCAATTCCAAGATTCACTGCTAAGTTCAATACAACACACTTCTCCTTCATTGCGATTTGTGATGTAGAATCCGTTGAATGATCATTTATGACCACCGGAAATAATTCAAATACTGCATTTTTATTTATTTCACTTATCGCACGGATCACATTACCGATATTTTTTTCTTCATTGTAACATGGTATGATCACGGCTATTCTCATTGTACTAATTTCCTGTTTTCGTATAATCCGGTGGTGAAAGTAATTTGCTTTGAATTTCCCATTCCTCGGCACTTACAAATCTTGTCTTAAAGAAACCATACCAAAAAGCTTCCTTCGTCATACTATCCCAGTGAATTACACCATTCTGATATTTTATTGTCTGAAAAACACTGTATGATGACATCAAAACGATTAATGAAACAAGTGTGATTTTCTTCCATATTTTAAATTCCAAAATGCGATCATAAAAACATGCCATCGGAATTGCTAAAAAAGCATAATGCTGTATCAGTGCCCTCATTCCGAAACTGCCCCCCCACCACCAGCTCCACCAGCTGCTTACAAGATAATACGTAACTATAAAAATCAGGATCGTACTTATGAAAAATGGTGCACCTTTTTTCCTCATCATAAAAAATCCAATCAATGAAAACAACATGATCGGTGTGTACACAAGCCAACCTTTGCGATAACTCAACAATACATTGAAAAGTTGCGGATCAGAAAAATAAAATCCTTCATTCGTAAACGGATAAAAAAGGAAACTTCCTGTATAATATTTCCAGTATAAAAACTGAGGGATCCATGGCAGGAAAAATATAAGTGCTCCAACTAATAACCGCAATCTGTTCTTAATAAAAAAATAAAACCTCGCCTTGAGATCATTAAAAGACTTTATATTATAAAGTAAAGGAAACAGTCCTGTAATTATATCAGTAGGACGAATAAGCACAATCAATCCGAAAACAAAACCTAATGATAAAATATATTTTAAGTGATTTGTTTCATACCATTTTATGGTTGAGTAGATCAATAAAACAAATAATGTAAACAGATAGGAATGCGTCATTGTGTTAGATCCTACGGTATAATACATCAGATTCGTTCCGATAAAAACAGAGACAATAGTCAATAATGTCACCCATTCTGAAAAGTACATCAGCAATATTTTTCTCAAATAAATCAGCCCGAACAAAACAAAGAGAAACCCAAAATAATAATTCCCGAATGAATACGGAGCTGAATAACCAGTGGTTGGATACCCTGAAACTTTTGCAACAACGTGGGCAATAAGAAATGGTGGTGTAAATAAATATGCCATACCCATCGAAACTCTGGCAACCTTATTTCCATTGCTCTTTACAGGTGTAAGCCAGTAATTGTTTGGAAAAGAAAAGCTCATATCATGTTGTATGAATGCTGCGATTACGTACGAATAATACTGATCACCATCCTGAGTAAACGGAGTATCCGCACCTCTCCAATCCCGCCATAAATTATACTTGCAACTGAATACAAATAAAATTAAAATGATCCATAACAATATCCTGGATGCACTTCTTGAAGATCTGTTTATGAATGAGTCTTTCACCGTTTATTGAATTCAATCTTCAAAAAAAAATCAAAAAAAACAAATACCTGTTAGTGTTTTCGTATCTGATGACGGTTCAATATTTTTCTTCATTCCAACAAAGTTAATTTGATTTTACTAAATGTTGCATAAACACAACACATTTACTGTTTTTTGTTACATTCGTTTACACAGCAGCATCGTTTATGAAAAAAATTTTTCGTGAAAAATATACCGTTATAAATTATTCCATTCCAATTTTACTTACAGCTATCTGTTTCTTCTGGAGATTTTATTTTATTACTGACAGGGATATTTGTCTGGATGAGCCTTATACGATATACAATGCCCAGAAAAGTATTCCGGAAATAATAATGCTGACAGTTAACGGAGAGCCCAATCCACCACTGTTCATGCTTCTTATACATTTCGGGATAAAAATTTTTGGTATTAGTCAATATCTCCGGATCATCCCACTTTTATTCAGTTCTCTTACATTGATTTTCATTTATAAATGTGCATTAAAAATCAGTACTGCTTATGGCGCTTTGATTTCATCGTTCCTGTTTATGTTCTCTACTTTACATTTCTATTTTGCACTTGAAGTCAGAACCTATTCATTACTTTCTTTTCTCACTGCAGTGGTGTATTATTTATACATTCTTTTAATAACCGGTGAAAGTAAAAAATGGGTAACTTATTGCATTGTTCTTACCAATATCGGAATTGTAACGAGTCATTATTTCGGATGGTTTGTTGTCTTTAATCAATTTGTATTGCTGCTATTTTATTTTAAAGATAAACAGATTTACAAAAAAATATTCCGCACATTATTCGCTTCTATGATCATTTGCACACCGGCTGTTTTTTTGGTTTTAAAACAGTTTTTAGTTTCATCAAAAGGGACATGGGTATCGCCTCCATGGGAAGGACAATATTGGTACTATCTTGATCTTTTCTTCAATGACTGGAGGACAACTGCTTATATTGAATTCAGCATTGTTGCCGGATTATGTTATTACTTTTATAATGTATATAAACAGAAATCATTTATCCTGAATTCCTTTAAGATCATTACTGTATTATTCTTATGGTTTGCAGTTCCCTTTTTCACAATGTATTTTATCTCATTTAAAGTACCTATGTTTTTAGACAGATATATTTTATTTAATTCGATTCCACTTTATTTATTTACAGGTGCAGCGATTGGTAAATTATTCAACACAAAATGGTACTTCGCAATAATTGCGTTGTTGTGTGTTTTATTATCTTCTTTCGAGCATCTGAAAATTAATGATCGCGATTTCTATTATCGCGAAGTACACAACGGTGTAAGTCTTTCATCAAAATTTACAGATGCCAAATCACTTCTGTTTATTTATCCGGCATGCTTAAATCTTGAATTTGCGTATTATTACGATAATCGTATTTTTAAAAATATTACTGATCAGAAACAGCTGTTTAATTTAAAAAATATATATCCGATATCAAAAGCTGAAGAAGCTGTTGAGATCATAAAAAAATCTGATACTGTTTCTAAAATTATTTTCTATGAAACCGGTTTTATTTCAGATACTGTATTTGCAGGGCATCAATTACATTCTAAATTCGAACTTATTGACAGCGCTTTTTTCCCTCAATGTATTTATATAAGAGTTTATAAAAAGAAATAATCAATACTTAACTCTTCGGTTCAACCATGATCATCTTTTCTTTTTCAACGATCACGGCTCCTGGAGCTGCTCCTTTGGGTTTCCGAACAAATTTTTTTTCGGTGTAAATAACAGGAACATACGAACTCCCTTTTGATTTTGAATAATATGCTGCTATTGATGCAGCAAATTCAATAACCTTTTTTGAAAACAAAATACCCTGCCGGTTCCTTATCACAACATGAGAACCGCTTACACCGCTTGCATGAAGCCATAGGTCATTTTTTGATGAGTGTTTCAACGTAAGCAGATCATTGTTCGCAGCACTTTTTCCAACAAGAATTTTGTATCCTTCAAAATCAAATTCTCTGAAAAGACTTTGCTCCTTCTCTGCTTTAATTTTTTCTTTTTGAAATACTTTTAATTGTTTGCTGTTTTCAGATTTATGAATTTCACTTAGCTGTGCCTGTATAGTTATTGATTTTTCTACTGCATTGTGAATCCTGCTTTGAATCCTTATCACTTCCTGCTTTTGTGTTTTTGATTTACGGTAATAATGTTCCGCATTCTGTTGCGGAGTAATTTCTCTATTCAATTTTATTTCGATCATTTTATCGCGATAAAAATCATGAAGTGTAACACGCTCCTGACCTTCTTTTATTGCCGTAAGATTCGACATGATAATATCAGCGATCTGCTCATTTGTGATTTCTTCACTTATTTTTTTTAATGCAATTTCTGACTGGTGAATGCTCTTATTTAATTTTGTCAGTTCTTCGCTTTTCTGTTGAATGAGTTTTGATTTCAGATTTTCAAATTCATGTTCAGACAAAACATCATTGTTATATTCATTTATAGAAAGGAATAAATCAGCACCTGTTTCGAATAATTGTTTTTCTTTTGTATTTGATGAAAACGATTCAGTATTATTGAATTCATTAATCTTCAGGCGGGCATCATTCCGTATATTCACCCTGAAATGAGCGATCACTTTTTCATTCCTGAATAAAATGATATTACTTAAATGATCATATAATTTGAAAACCAAAATAAAGTCATCAGTGAAATTTACCTGAAATGAACGGTTGAATGAATGTTGTATTACCGAAACAATTTTTCTTTCGTTCAATTCACTGAACCATTTGTAATGCGGAACTGGTCTGGAGAAATTTTTATTCTGAAAAAACAAAAAACAATTTCCTGCAGTCCACAGAATCCGTATTCCAAACTGCCTTTCATTTTTCATAAAATTGATGAACAACTCATTTTTGCCTGCGCTGAATGCTTCCGCAAAACAGAAATCTTTCAGGACTGACTGTAATGTTCCTGAAATTTTATTTACTAAACCGAATGAAAATTTCAAAGGAGTTTTCATTTCCTGTGATTAGAATTCTAACTGCAGTCCATCGTAAGCAAGCCTGATATGTGAAGGCAATTCCTTTTCTATTTCCTCATGCAAACCAAGCTGGTGACTGATATGTGTAAAATATGCTTTACGTGGTTTCAGCTCTTCTACCATTTTAATTGCTTCATCAAGTGAAAAATGCGATACATGTGTTTCTTTTCTGAGTGCATTTAATACTAAGGTATCACAGCCCTTAATTTTTTCTTTTTCAGAATCAGAAATAAAATTCGCATCAGTTATGTATACGAATTTATCAAATCTGAACCCAAGTACTTTCAAATTTAAATGCATAACCTCGATCGGTTGAATTAATATGCTGTCAACACTGAAAGGATTTTCTTTATCGATCAGGTGAATATCCACTTCAGGAATTCCGGGATATTTAAAATCATCGAAGATGTAATAAAATTCCTTTTTCATATGGTCAACAACTGACGGAGTACAATAAATATCCACCGCTTTTTGCATGGCAAAATTAAATCCGCGAATATCATCCATACCTGCAACATGGTCTTTATGACTGTGTGTAAAGAGAAGTGCATCTAATTTCCTGATCCCTGTTCGTAATATCTGTTGTCTGAAATCAGGACCTGAATCAACCACAATATTTGTATCGTTCTGCTGAACCAAAATGGATGTCCGCAATCGTTGATCACGTTCATCAGTTGATTTGCAGATTCTGCATTCGCATGCTATAAGCGGATTTAATTTTGCCATGCAAAAAGCGGTGGATATTTATTGTACTCCGTCAGTTGTTGACCATAT